>Ga0067045_1002355_pt1 | contig 224041 bp, 219 predicted proteins | sample TerdegcTABiofilm_FD_59184 | JGI IMG/M metagenome (GOLD analysis project Ga0067045, IMG submission 59184) | Combined Assembly of (Gp0054472, Gp0054536) Wastewater bioreactor microbial communities from Singapore -Terephthalate degrading...
TCGTACTCGCCTCGATGCTCGAACACCATGCGCACCGCGCGCTCGCGCACCTCGGGCGAAAACTTCACTGACTTCCTCATGGCTCCATCCTCTCAAAGATTGGAGCCTCCTCAAAATCCGGGGCGGTTCACACATGGATGATTCTTTTTTTTGGGCCGGGCTTCAGCCGGCCAGCAGGTCTGTCAGGGCGGCGATGTCGGGCGCACACGCTGTGCGCGCAGACGCTTCCAGGGCGCGGTAGTGGCGGACGACGTCGAGGCCGGAGGGGGTCAGGCCGGTGCCGCCGCCGCGGGCGCCGCCTTTGGCCGTATAGACCGCCGGCGCTTTCAACGCGGCGTTCATCTCGCTCACCAACTGCCAGGCCCGGGCATAGGACATGCCCAACTGGCGCGCTGCCGCGGCGATGCTGCCCGACTCGGCGATGCATTCCAGCAACCGGACCTTGCCCGGCCCGATGGCGACGCCGTCGTCGCGGTAGACGCGGACACGAAACTCGACACGGGCTTTCATGGGGCAGGACGGTGGGGCTGGAGGAGCGGATGCAGAGGCTGCCTGGGCAGACGGTGTCCCGGCATTATCGGCAAGCGGTGATGACGGTGCCCGCGGTGGGCGTGAGGGGCATGGATCTTTACTGGTGGGGGTATTTGTTGCCGATGTGGCAGGGACCGGCGGTACCCGCCACAATGGTCCGATGAACATCAACCCTTGGGACCGCAATTTTGCCGGTGACGTCTACAAGTACGGCACCCAACCGAACGCCTTTCTCGCGGCCGATGCGCGCGACTGGCCTCCGTCGCTCGACGTGCTGGTGCCGGGCGACGGCGAAGGGCGCAACGGCGTGTGGCTGGCTGCCCAGGGGCACCGGGTGGCGGCGATGGACGGTTCGGCCGTGGGGCTGGCAAAGGCCCGGGCGCTGGCCGAAATCCGCGGTGTGGCCTTGCAGACGGTGCTGGCGGACCTGGCCGACTGGGCGCCGCCGACGGCCGCGTTCGACGCCCTGGTACTCACCTTCGTGCACCTGCCGCCGGCCATCCGGCCCGGGGCGCACCGCCGGCTGGCTGCGGCCCTGCGCCCGGGCGGTCGGCTGGTGCTGGAGGCCTTTCATCCGCAGCAACTGAGGCACCGCAGCGGCGGCCCGCAGGACGGGGCCATGCTGTACACGCCCGCGCTGCTGCGCAGCGACTTCGAAGGTCTGGTGGACGAGGTGTGGGCCTGGGACGGCGAGGTGTCGCTCGACGAAGGGCCGGGGCATCAAGGGCTGGCGCACGTCACGCGCTGGGTGGGGCGTGCGCGCGGCGCGTGAACGCACACGCCATTGCACAATCGCGGCATGTCCGCCGCCGCCACGCTCCTTCCCGCCGACGATCCCCTGCGCGAACAGCTGCACAACGAGGTGCATGCCCGCCCACCGGCGCGCATCCGCCTGCCCGTGCTCGTGACCTATGTGGCCGTGGCCAACGCCGGGGTCACGCGCGAACAGGAGTGTGAGCACCTGCGCCGCCTGCCGGGCCAGGCGGCGCTCGCCGTGTCGGCGCTGGAGGGCAGCTTCCTGCGGCTGCGCCTGCCGGGCTACACGCTCAAGTGGGAGCGGCACACCGAATTCACGCGCTACTCGATCGTGCAGCCCTTGCCCGAGGGCGCCGGGCTGGGCGGGCCGACGCCCGATCTGGTCACCCCCCTGGTGACACCGCCGGACTGGCTGGCCGGCATTCCGGGGCGCACCTTCGCTGCGGTGCAACTGGTGATGGTCGAAGGCCCCATCGACCCACCGGCCGATGCGCTGGCGCTGGCCCGCACCTGGCTGGGCGAGCACACGGTGGTGGCCTCGCTCATGGGCAACCAGCGGCATTCGCTGGTGGTCACCGACTTCTGGCTGCGCCCCTGTGGGTTCGAGCGCATGCTGGTCATCGCGCCACCGGGCACGTCGGAAACCCGGGCCGGCCGCATCTCGTCGCGCCTGCTGGAACTGGAGACCTACCGCGTGATGGCGCTGCGGGGGCTGCCGGTGGCCAAACAGCTGGGGCCGCTGCTGGCGGATGCGGAGCAGCGGCTGGCCAGCATCACCGCCCAGCTCGAAAGCAAGGGCACGTCCGACCAGCAACTGCTGGACACCCTGGTGGCGCTGGCGGCCGGTGTCGAACGCGCCACGGCCGAACACTCGTACCGTTTCTCCGCGACCCGTGCCTACGACACCCTGGTGGGCCAGCGCATCGCCGAACTGCGCGAGCAACCCATCCCCGGCACGCAGACCCTGGGCGAATTCATGCAACGCCGCCTGTCACCGGCCATGGCCACCGTGGCCGCGACGGGCCAGCGCCTGGCGTCGCTGTCGGAGCGCGTGACGCGCACCAGCGCGCTGTTGCGCACGCGGGTGGACATCGCCACCGAAGAACAGAACCAGCAACTGCTGGCCAAGCTCACCAAGGGGCAGGAGCTGCAACTGCGCCTGCAGAGCACGGTGGAAGGCCTGTCGATCGCGGCGATCTCCTACTACGTGGTCAGCCTGATCCTGTATGTGGGCAAGGCCGGCAAGGAAGCGGGCCTGCCCGTCAAGCCCGAACTGCTGGCCGGCGCGATGATCCCGCTGGTGCTGTGGGCGGTGTGGCGCACGACCAAGAAGATTCACGAGAAGCTGCACGCGGGGCATTGAGCGTATGCCCCCACGCTCCGCCGCTGCGCGGGTCGCTGCCCCAAACTCCGTCATGCCCGCGCAGGCGGGCATCCAGCAAGGTCATGGCGGCCCGGCGGCTGGCCCGGCTGCCCCCACGCTCTACCGCTGACGTGGGTGCCAAACCCCGTCATGCCCGCGCAGGCGGGCATCCCGCTGTCCGTCCCGCGGGGTCAGTCCGCGGTCGGGTCCAGCGCCTTGAGCTTGCGGTACAGCGAGCGTTCGCTGATGCCCAGCCGCGCGGCAAGTTCGGCGCGGCTGCCGGTGTGTTGCGCCACCAGGGTGCGCAGGGCTTCGCGTTCGAGTCCGCGCAGGCTCTGCGGGGCGGCGGGCTCGGCCGCTGCCACGGGGGTAAGGGTGTGGGCGGCCGGTGGGGCGGTGCGCCGGCCGGTGGCGATGGCGGCCTGCACGTCGGTGGCGCGGATCTGTTCGCCGTCGGCCAGCAGGGCGGCGCGCTCCAGCAGGTTGCGCAGCTCGCGCACGTTGCCCGGGAAGGGCTGTTCGGCCAGCACGGCCAGGGCTTCGGGTGACAGCCGCAGGCGGCGGGGGGCGGCCACGCGCTCCAGCAGCGCTGGGGCCAGCAGCGCCAGGTCGCCTTCGCGCTCGCGCAGCGGCGGCAGCGCGATGGGAAAGGTCGAAAGCCGGTAGTACAGGTCTTCGCGGAACGCGCCTTCGGCCAGCAGGCGGTGCAGGTCGCGGTGGGTGGCGGAGATCACGCGGATGTCGGCGTGGCGCAGCTCGGTGCTGCCCACGCGGCGGTAGGTGCCGGTCTCCAGCAGGCGCAGCAGTTTGACCTGCATCGCCAGCGGGATGTCGCCCACTTCGTCGAGAAACAGCGTGCCGCCGCTGGCCGCTTCCACCAGGCCGGCGCGGCTGGTGCTGGCGCCGGTGAAGGCGCCGCGCTCGTGGCCGAAGAGTTCGGACTCGAACAGGTTTTCCGGCAGGCTGGAGCAGTCCACCGCCACCAGCGGCTTGCCCGCGCGCGGGCTGGCTTCGTGGATGGCGCGCGCCACCAGTTCCTTGCCGGTGCCGGATTCCCCGAGCAGCAGCACCGTGGCGCGCGAGGGCGCGACCCGCGCCACCAGTCCGAGCATGCGCTGGAAGGCCGGCGAGCGGCCGATCAGGCCTTGCGCGCCGGGCTGGCTCTGGGCCACGCGCAGCGGCTCCATGCGCTCGACGTAGAACGCCGGTTCGCCGTCGGCCCCGGGCAGGGGCGAGAGCTCGATGTTCACGTAGGTTTCGCCCTGGGGCGTGTGGTGCAGGTGCAGCACGCGCTCGCGCTGGCCCGACTGGCGCGAGCGCGCCAGCGGGCAGGATTCGCCGGCCTGGTCGCAGGGCACGGCGAAGTGGTGCGACACCTCGTAGCAGGTGCGCCCGACCACGCTGCGGTCGGGGCTGAACTGGCGCCGGTAGGCGGCGTTGGCCGCCAGGATGCGGTACTGCGCGTCGAACAGGATGTGGGGCTCGGCCAGGCCTTCGAGGAAGGCGGTGAGTTCGGGCAGGGGTTTCACGGGGGCTCCGGCGCGCCAGGTGGGGGGCGATGTCTGCCATTTTCTGCCAAATCTGGCAGATCGGGGCGGGGTTTCACGGCGGCCCGGCCCCGATCAACGCGGGCAAGTGCTTGTGCCCGTGGGACTTTTGGCGGGTCTGTGCCGGTGGCATGGTTCTTGGAAATGGAGAGGCAGGCAGGTTCCCGGGCCGGGGCCGCGTTTTTTTTCCAGGAGACCCCCGTGTTGCGCATGCTTCATGACCCTCGCAGCGGCGAGACCAGCTACCTGCTGGCGGACATGGAATCCGCCGAAGCGGTGCTGATCGATCCGCGCGGCGGCGATCTGCCCGTGCTGACCGCCTTGCTCGACGACGCGCGCCTGCGGCTGCGCTGGGTGCTGCGCACGCACCAGCACGACGACCAGCGGCCGGGCGAATGGGCCGCGCTGTCCCGGCTGGGCGCACCGCTGGTTCAGGGCGAACCCCGCGACGGCGCGCACGTGGCGCGCGACGACGAGCGCCTGGTGTTCGGTCACGAATGCGTGCGGGTGCTGGCCACGCCGGGCCACACCGCCCATTGCCTGAGCTTTCAGTGGCGTGACCGGGTGTTCTGCGGCGGCCTGCTGGTGGTGGGGGCCTGCCCGTACCAGCCGGTGCCGGCCGACGTGGGCGCCCTGTGGGACAGCGCCACCCGGCGCGTGTTCACCTTGCCCGACGAAACCCTGCTCTACGCTGGGTACGACGCGCGCGGGCAGACGGTCAGCACGGTCATGGCGCAGCGCCGCTGGCACCCGCTGCTCGGGGGCTGCACGCGCGACGACTTCCTGGCCCGCGTGGCCACCCCTTCGCTGGAGACCGCATGACCACGCCGGCGCAGATCACCGTCATCGGTGCGGGCTTCGGGGCGTTGTCGACGGTGCGGGCCTTGCGGGCGCGCGAGCGCGAGGCGCAGATCACGCTGATCGCGCCGCGAGCCGAACTGCATTACCTGCCCGGCATCATCTGGATCCCCTCCGGCCTGCGCACGCGCGAGCAGCTCACCGTGCCGCTGGCCCCTTTCTTCGCCCGCATGCGGGTGACCCATGTGGTGGCCGACGTGACCGGCCTGGGGGCGAACGGCCGCGTGGTGCACACCACGGCGGGCGACGTGGCCAACGACGCGCTGGTCATCGCCAGCGGCGGGCGTTTCCTCAAGAAGCTGCCCGGCATCGAACACGCCATCACACCCTGTGAAGGTATTGCTGCGGCCGAGCAGATCCGCGACCGGCTTCGCGCCCTCGAAGGCGGCACCATCGCGGTCGGTTTTGCGGGCAACCCGAACGAACCCAGTGCGGTGCGTGGCGGGCCGATGTTCGAGTTCCTGTTCGGTATCGACCGGCAGTTGCGGCGCGAAGGCCGGCGCGAGCGTTTCGAACTGGTGTTCTTCAACCCCTCGAAAGAGCCGGGCAACCGGCTGGGCCCGAAGGCGGTGCAGCACCTGCTGGCCGAGATGGCGCACTGCGGCATCCGCACCCACCTGGGCCACAAGCTGCAGCGCTTCGAGGTCGGCAAGGTGGTCACCGAAGGCGGCGAATTCCCGGCCGACCTGATCCTGTTCATGCCCGGCATGACGGGCAACGCCTGGTTCGACCAGACCGCACTGACCCGTTCACCCGGCGGCCTGCTGCAGGCCGATGCGCAGTGCCGCGTGGTCGGCAGCGAACAGGTGTACGTGGTCGGTGATTCGGGCAGTTTTCCCGGGCCCGACTGGATGCCCAAGCAGGCGCACATGGCCGACCTGCAGGCCGAGGCGGCGGCGCAGAACCTGCTGAACGGCTTGCAGGGCCTGCCGCAGGCCGCGACGTTCCCGGTCGAGCTGGTCTGCATCATCGACGCCATCGATCACGGCACGCTGGTGTACCGCACCCCCAGGCGGCAGCTGCTCCTGCCTTCATCGCGCCTGTTCCACTGGGCCAAGCGCTGGTTCGAACAACAGTACCTGAGACGCTACCGATGACACCTTCTCTCGCGCTCACCCCTTACGAGGCGCTCGGCGGCGCCGACGCCCTGCACCGTCTGGTGGACCGCTTCTACGCCCTGATGGACGAGTTGCCCGAGGCCTATGCCGCGCGCCGCCTCCATCCGGACAGCCTGGCGGGCGCCAACCAGAGCCTGTTCGAGTACCTCTCGGGCTGGTTCGGCGGGCCGAACCTCTACATCGAAAAGCACGGCCACCCCCGCTTGCGCATGCGGCACCTGCCCTATGCCATCGGCCCGGCCGAACAGGCCGCCTGGATGCTGTGCATGCGCACCGCGCTGGCCGAGGAGGTGGCCGATGCCCCGTTGCGCGCGGGCCTGCTGCAGGCGCTGACGCAGATGGCCGAGCACATGGTCAATACCGGTGATCGCGGGGGCTGCGGCCACGGCCAGGCTGCCCACGCCGGGGGGGCGTGCGATGCCTGAGATGGTGGCGCCGGATCGCCTGCCCCTGGTGCGCGACGAGCTCGACGTGCTCGCCAGCCTGGTGCCGCTGGACGGGCAGCGTCTGATCGAACTGGGTTGCGGCGCGGCGCGCCTGGCCCGGCAACTGGTGCAGCGCCATGCCGGCAGCGAGGTGGTGGCGCTGGAGGTCGACCGCACGCAGCACGCACAGAACATCGCCCAGCCGCAGGAGCGGCTGGTGTTTGTGGCGGCCGGCGCGCAGGCTGTGCCGGCGCCGGACGCGGCCTTCGACGGCGCGCTGATGCTCAAGTCGCTGCACCACGTGCCCGTGCCCGAAATGGACCAGGCCCTGGCCGAAGTGGCCCGCGTGCTGCGGCCCGGCGGCTGGCTGTACGTGTCGGAGCCGATCTATGGCGGGGCGCTGAACACCATCGTCCGTCTCTACAACGACGAAGGGATGGTGCGCCGGGCGGCGCAGGCCGCACTGGACCGGGCGCTGGCTTCGGGCACACACTGGGTGGCCCAGACCGAGCGCCGCTTTGCCCAGCCCGTGCATTACGCCGACTGGGACGACTTCGCGCGGCGCATGCTGTACCCCAGTTTTGCCGACCACGGCATCACCGAAGCGCTGGCCGATCGGGTGCGGGCTGCGTTCGCACCGCATGGTGGCCCGCAGGGCGCATCGTTCGTGCGGCCGATGCACGTGCGGCTGCTGCGCCGCCGGGGCTGATGCCCCGGGACGGCGGGTTTCAGGCGCTCAGCGCCGCCACCGCCTGGTGGTGGGTGAGGAACACGCCGCCGCTCAGGTGCGCCAGGAAGTCGCTGCGTTCGAGCCGGTCCATCACCGGGCCCTTGACCTCGCTCAGGTGCAGCAGCACGCCCGCATCGCTCAGGCGCTGCTGGATGGTGCGCAGGCTTTCCAGCGCGCTGGCGTCGATGTCGTTGACCGCATTGCACAGCAGGATCAGGTGGCGCAGGTCCGGGTGGCTGGCCACCTCGGCCGCGATGCGGTCTTCCAGGAAGCGCGCGTTGGCGAAGAACAGGCTGCCGTCGACCCGCAGGCTCAGGATGCGCGGGTGCGTGGTCACGGCGTGGCGACGCACGTTGCGGTAATGCTCGGTGCCCGGCACGTTGCCCACCTCGGCGATGTGCGGGCGGCTGCTGTGCCAGATGTGCAGCGCCAGCGAAGCCACCACGCCCGCCGTCAGGCCGCTGACCAGATCGACCAGCAAGGTGGTGCCGAAGGTGAGCGCCTGCGCAGCGAAGTCGGCGCGCGAAAAGCGCCAGGTGCGCCCGAAGCTGGCGAAGTCCATCAGGCTGCCCAGCGCCAGCAGGATGGTGGCGGCCAGCACCGCCAGCGGCAGGTGGCGCAGCCAGGGCGTGAGGAACAGCGCGGCCAGCCCCAGCAGCACGGCGGTCAGCAGCGCGGCCACCGGGGTGCGGGCGCCGCTTTCGGCCACCACCACGGTGCGCGAGAAGCTGGCGCCCACGGCAAAGGCCCCGCTCAGCCCCGAAGCCAGGTTGGCGCCGCCCATGGCGCGCATCTCGGCGTCGGTGTCCACGCGCTCGCGCCGCTTGGCGGCCATGCCCTGGGCCATGGAAATCTGCTCGACGAAGGTCAGCACCGCGATCAGCAGGGCCGGCAGCAGCAGCAGGCGCAGCATCTCGGGCGTGGTGTCGGTGAAGGCCATCAGGGTCAGGGCGGGCAGGCCTTGCGGGATCTCGCCGACCACCGCCAGCCCGCGCGCTTCCCAGCCGGTGTTCGCGGCGATGGCGCCGATCATGATCAGCAGCGGCGCCGCCTTGCTCACGAGGTCGGCCGCGCCGGCCGGTGTGCCCAGGCGCCGCAGGCCGGGTTGGAGCCAGCGCCTGGCGGCCCACAGCGTGGCGACGGCGCCCAGGCCCACGGCCAGCGTCAGGCTGTGCACCTGGGTGTGGTGCTGCCACAGGCTGCGCAGGAAGGCGCCCAGGTTCTGGCTGGCCAGCGGCATGCCCAGCACGTGGGGCAACTGGCTCATGGCGATCAGCAGGCCCGCCGCCGTGACGAAACCCGAGAGCACCGGGTGGCTGAGGAAACCCGCCACGAAGCCCATGCGCAGCGCACCCATGACCAGCAGCATCGCGCCGACCATGACCGCCAGCAGCGCACTGGCGGCGATGAAGGCCGGGCTGCCGGTGGCGGCCACCGCCCCCACGGCGGCCAGCGACATGACGGAACGCAGCGCCGCCGGGCCGGCGGCCACGACGGGGCTGGTGCCCATGAGGGCGTACACCACCAGCGGCAGCATGCTGGCGTACAGGCCCGTGACCGCCGGCATGCCCGCCAGCAGGGCGTAGGCCAGTGCCTGCGGGATCAGCAGCAGGGTGACGACGGCGGCCGAGGTTAGGTCGGCCGTGAAGGTCGCCTGCGTGCAATCCCGGCCCCAGCGCAGCACCGGGAACCAGTCGGCCCAGCGGGCCGCAAGCCGGGCGGTGGCCGGGGCGTCAGTCGGGGGCATTGGCGGCTTCGGTGTGGATCACGCCGCCGCCCAGGCAGACCTCGCCGTCGTACAGCACCGCGCTCTGGCCCGGCGTCACCGCCCATTGCGGTTCGGCAAAACGCAGCGTGAAACCGGTGTCGTCGAGCGCGAGCGCGCAGGGGGCGTCGCTCTGGCGGTAGCGGGTCTTGGCCGCAATCCGGGTGGCGGTGGGGGCTTCGCCCGCGGCCCAGCTCACATCCTCGGCGCGCAGGCTGGGCGCCAGCAGCCAGGGGTGGTCGTGGCCCTGCACCACCCACAGGGTGTTCTTGGCGAGGTCCTTGCGCGCCACGAACCAGGGTTCGTGCTCGGCGCCGCCTTTCTGGGCGCCCTGGGCCTTGACACCGCCGATGCCCAGGCCCTGGCGTTGGCCCAGGGTGTAGAACGACAGGCCCACGTGCTCGCCGATGGTGCGGCCGCTCGGGTCCTTGATCGGCCCCGGTTCCTGGCTGATGTAGCGGTTGAGGAAATCTCGGAACGGGCGTTCGCCGATGAAGCAGATGCCGGTGCTGTCCTTCTTCTTCGCGTTCGGCAGGCCGATCTCGGCGGCGATGCGGCGCACCTCGGTCTTGGGCAGCTCGCCCACCGGGAACATCGTCTTGGCCAGTTGCGCCTGGTTCAGGCGGTGCAGAAAGTAGCTCTGGTCTTTCAGTGGGTCCAGGCCCTTGAGCAGCTCGTAGCGCACGCGGGCGTCATCTGTCATGTGCTGCCCGACGGGCTCGCCCGTGTCTGCTGCGACGCAGCGGACACGGGCGTAATGCCCGGTGGCGATCTTCTCGGCGCCCAGGCGCATGGCGTGGTCCAGGAAGGCCTTGAACTTGATCTCGGCGTTGCACAGGATGTCGGGGTTGGGCGTGCGCCCGGCCTGGTATTCGCGCAGGAACTCGGCGAAAACCCGGTCCTTGTATTCGGCCGCGAAGTTGACGTGTTCGATGTCGATCCCGATCACGTCGGCCACGCTGGCCGCGTCCAGCCAGTCCTGCCGGCTGGAGCAGTATTCGCTGTCGTCGTCATCTTCCCAGTTCTTCATGAAGATGCCGATGACCTCGTGGCCCTGCTGTTTCAGCAGGTACGCGCTCACGGCGGAGTCCACCCCGCCGCTCAGGCCCACCACCACACGTTGCTTGCTCGTCATGGTGTGCGATTATCCCGCCCATCCGATGGCACGATCAGGCGAAGGGACACCAGCGACACCATGGAACTGCGGCAACTGCGTTACTTCGTGCGCATCGTCGAACTCGGCGCCATGAGCCGGGCGGCGCACGATCTGGACATGGTCCAGTCGGCCCTGAGCCAGCAGATCACGCGGCTGGAAGGGGAGCTGGCCACGCGCCTGCTGCACCGCACGCCACAGGGCGTTTCACCGACGGCGGCCGGCGCGGCCTTCTTCCGCGAGGCCAAACTGACGCTGCGCCATGCCGAGCAGGCGGTGCGGGCCGCCCAGGCCGCGCGCCTGTCGGGCAGTGTCACCGTGGGGCTGGCGCCCACCACGTCGGCCGTGCTGGGGCTGCCGCTCATCCAGGCCATGCGCGAGCGCTACCCCGACGTGCGCCTGCACATGGTCGAGGCCATGTCGGGCCACATCAGCGCCCTGCTCAATGCCCGCGAGCTGGACATGGCCGTGCTGTTCGACTCGCGGCTGCAGCAGGCGCGGCAGGCCGGTGGCAGCCGGCGCTGGGAAATCCAGCCGCTGCTGGAGGAAGACCTGTTTCTGATGCGCAGCGCGGCCACCCCCCGGCTGCCGGCCGAAATGACCATGGCCGATCTGGCCGACGAACCGTTGATTCTGCCCACCGGCCCGCACGGCCTGCGAAGCACGCTGGACGCGGCGTTTGCCGGTATGGGTCTGGCGCCCCGTGTGGTGCTGGAGGTCGATTCCCTGGCCATGGTGATGGCCGCGGTGGACGCCGGCCTGGCGTCTTCGGTGCAGCCCTGGGCCGCGCTCGGCCGCTACCCCGACGCCGGGCAGCGCTTTCAGTGGGCGCGCCTGACCGACGTGCCCGCGCGCCGGGTGAACCTGCTGTGCAGCCTGTCGGACGACGAACTTTCGCCAGCCGCGCTGGCGGCGCGTGTGGTGCTGGCCGATTGCGTGCGCACCCTGGTGACCAGCGGGCGCTGGTCGGGCGTCACGCCGCTGGACGGCACCGGGGTCACCGGCCCGCGCCGGGCGGGGCATCGGAAATCGTGATACCCCCATGACCTGACCCCGCTGCACGGCGCGGGGCCGTCTTCCTACATTCGCTCATCCGCCGGGCCTGCGCGCCCGGCGCCCCACGAGTGAAGAGCGAAAAGCGAGGAGACGCATGTCGATGGACCCCGATGTCCTGGTCATCGGTGGCGGCAACGCGGCGCTGTGCGCGGCCCTGATGGCGCGCGAAGCCGGTGCCACCGTGCTGCTGCTGGAGGCCGCGCCGCGCGCCTGGCGCGGCGGCAATTCCGCCCACACCCGCAACCTGCGCTGCATGCATGACGCGCCGCAGGACGTGCTGGTCGAGGGCTACCCCGAAGAAGAGTTCTGGCAAGACCTGCTCAAGGTCACCGGCGGCCTGACCGACGAGGCGCTGGCGCGGCTGGTGATCCGCCATTCGTCGTCGTGCCGGCCCTGGATGCGCCGCCATGGCGTGCATTTCCAGCCACCGCTGTCGGGCGCGCTGCACGTGGCGCGCACCAACGCCTTTTTCATGGGCGGTGGCAAGGCGCTGGTCAACGCCTACTTCCGCAGCGCCGAGGCGCTGGGCGTGCAGGTGCGTTACGAAACGCCGGTCGAGCGGCTGGAGATCGCAGACGGCCGCTTTGTCGCTGCGCACCTCAAAGGCGGTGAGCGCATCGCCGCGAAAACCTGCGTGCTCGCGGCCGGCGGCTTTGAATCGAACCGCGACTGGCTGCGCGAGGCCTGGGGCCAGAACGAACGCGGCGAATGGCCGTCGGACAACTTCCTCATCCGCGGCACCGCCTTCAACCAGGGCGTGTTGCTGCGCCACCTGCTGGAAGACCACGGCGCCGAGCGGATCGGCGACCCGACGCAGGCGCACATGGTGGCCATCGACGCGCGTGCGCCGCTCTACGACGGCGGCATCTGCACGCGCATCGACTGCGTGTCGCTGGGCGTGGTGGTCAACCGCGACGGTGAGCGCTTCTACGACGAAGGCGAAGATTTCTGGCCCAAGCGCTACGCGATCTGGGGGCGCCTGGTGGCGCAGCAGCCCGGGCAGATCGGCTATTCGATCATCGACGCCAAGGCCATCGGCCGCTTCATGCCGCCCGTGTTCCCGGGCGTCAAGGCCGACACCCTGCCCGAACTGGCGCACAAACTCGGCCTGCCCGTGGACAGCTTCATGCGCACGCTGGACAGCTACAACGCCGCCTGCCGGGTGGGCATCTTCGACCACACCGCGCTCGACGATTGCCACACCGAAGGCCTGGCACCCGCCAAGACGCACTGGGCGCGCCCCATCGACACCGCGCCGTTCTACGGCTACGCGCTCAAGCCCGGCGTCACCTTCACCTACCTGGGCCTCAAGACCGGCGATACCGCCGCCGTGCGCTTCGGCGGCGCGGCCAGCCCCAACCTGTTCGTGGCCGGCGAAATGATGGCCGGCAACGTGCTGGGCAAGGGCTACACCGCCGGCGTCGGCATGAGCATCGGCACGGCCTTTGGCCGCATCGCCGGCGCCAACGCCGCCCGCGCGGCCCGGCAGCAGCCGGCCCAGCCCCTGGCGACGCTGATCGCCACCGAACAAGGAGCCCTGCATGCCGCCGCTTGACGCCCTGGTGCGCGACGCCCACGCCCTGGCCATGGGCGACGCCGTGCCCGTTTCCGACGCCGAAGCCGAGGTGGCGCGCCAGTTGCAGATCTGCAATGCCTGCCGTTACTGCGAAGGCTTTTGCGCCGTGTTTCCCGCGATGACGCGCCGGCTCGAATTCCCCAAAGCCGACGTGCATTTCCTGGCCAACCTGTGCCACAACTGCGGCGCCTGCCTGCACGCCTGCCAGTACGCGCCGCCGCACGAATTCGCGGTCAACATCCCGCAGGCCATGGCCCGCGTGCGCGGCCAGACCTACCACGACTACGCCTGGCCGCCCGCGCTGGGCAAGCTCTACCAGCGCAACGGGCTCACGCTCTCGCTCGCGCTGGCGGGCGGGCTGGCGCTGTTCCTGGTGCTGGCGGTGGCCCTGAAGGGCGGGCTGTGGCAGGTGCCCGGCGCCGACTTCTACGCCATCTTTCCGCACAACCTGCTGGTGGGCCTGTTTGCGCCGGTGTTTCTGTTCGCCGTGCTGGCCCTGGCGCTGGGCGTGCGCCGCTTCTGGCGCGACGTGACGCCCGCCACCAGCGGCGCGCCCGTGAGCCCGCCGGCCGCGGCCGAAGCCACACACGACGTGCTGCGCCTGAAGTACCTCGATGGCGGGCACGGCGAGGGTTGCCACAACGACGACGACGCCTACACGCTGGCGCGCCGCCGCTGCCACCACCTGACGTTCTACGGCTTTCTGCTGTGCTTCGCCGCCACCAGCGTGGCCACGCTGTACCACTACCTGCTGGGGCAACCCGCGCCCTACGACCTGCCCAGCCTGCCCAAGCTGCTGGGCGCCGTGGGGGGCGTGAGCCTGGCGCTGGGCACCGCAGGCCTGTGGCGCCTGAACCTGCGCCGCCACCCGCTGCAGGGCGACGCTGCCCAAAAGCCCATGGACCGTGGCTTCATCGCGCTGCTGTTCCTCACCGCCACCAGCGGCCTGGCGCTGTGGCTGGCCCGTGGCACGCCGGCCATGGCGCTGGTGCTGTGCCTGCACCTGGGCGCGGTGATGGCGCTGTTCGCCACGCTGCCCTACGGCAAGTTCGCCCACGGCATTTTCCGCACCGCGGCGCTGCTGCGCCACGCGGTGGAAAAGCGCCAGCCCTCGCCCATCGGGCTGGGCGCCGACTGACGCGTCCCGCTTCCCTTTCCGTTCCACCCACCCATCCATCCACCCCTGCGAGGAGACCACGATGAAAAAACGCACCTTGATATCCACGGCCGTGCTGGCCGGCGCCGCCCTGTTGCTGGGCGCCCCGGCCCAGGCCCAGGACTTTCCGCCCAAGAAGCCGGTGACCCTGGTGGTCGGCTTCGCGGCCGGTGGCGCCGCCGACGCCGCCGCACGCATGATCGCCAAAAAGCTGGGCGAGAACATCGGCCAGTCCGTGGTGGTGGACAACAAGGGCGGCGCGGGTGGCAACATCGCGCACCAGCTTGTGGCCAAGGCCACACCCGACGGCAGCGTGCTGCTGTTCGGCTCGGTCGGCCCGTTGACCATCGCGCCGCACCTGATGAAGGTCGGCTACGACCCGTTCAAGGATCTGGCGCCGATCTCGGGCGGGGTCTACTTCCCCAACGTGCTGGTGGTGCACCCGGGCACCGGCGCCAAGACCCTGGCCGAATTCGTGCAGTTGTCGAAGAAAAAGCCGGGCAGCGTCGACTTCGCCTCCACCGGCGCGGGTTCGGCCTCGCACCTGGCGGGCGAGCTGTTCAACCAGCGTGCCGGCATCGACATGGTTCACGTGCCCTACAAGGGTGGTGCACCGGCCATGCAGGATCTGCTGGGCGGGCGCATCGCGTCGTACTTCGCCGCGCCGCCCACGGCGCTGCCGCAGATCGAAGCCGGCAAGCTGATCCCGCTGGCCACCACCGGCCTCACGCGGCCGGCCTACATGCCCAATATCCCGACGGTGGCCGAAGCGGGCTACCCCGGCTTCGAGGCCCTGAACTGGTATGCCTTCGTGGCACCGGGCAAGACGCCCGAACCCCTGCTGGAGCGCTGGAACCAGGAAATCGTGAAAGCGCTCAACGACCCCGAGGTCAAGGACGCCCTGGTCAAGCACGGCCTGACACCGCAGCCGACCACCCGCGCCGAATTTGCCGCCTTCATGAAGAAGGAGTCCGCGCAGTGGGCCGCGATCATCAAGGAGCGCAAGCTCAGCGCCAACTGAGTGGCGCCCACGCCGCCGGGGCCGCTGCGCCGCTGAACAGCGCGTCGGCCCCGAACCCGGTCAACCGATTCACCAGACCCCTGCGGGCGCCCGCAGGCGCTCGACCGTTTGTCCGCCGACCAGGTGCGTGTCGAAGATCTCGGTCACGTCTTCCAGCGTCACGTTGCGGTAGAGCACCGATTCCGGGTAGACCAGCACGTTGGCGCCCTGGTCGCAGGGGCCGATGCAGCCCGAATAAGTGATGGCCAGACCGTCGTAGGCCTGGCGCTTCTGCTGCTCGGCCCAGAAGGCCTGCAGCACCGCGGTGCTGCCCTTGGCAGCGCACGATCCGCGTGGGTGCTGCGGCGGGCGGTTCTGCGTGCAGACGAAGACGTGGCGGGTGGGGCGGGACATGGGTTTTCCTCGGATTCATGGAGGCGCCAACAGGCAGCCGGAGAGGACGCAGCCATCGCGAAATGCCGCGGAGCCGGCTTGGCCGGGCCGCTGGCATGGCCCCTTGAGGGGGATGCGGCGACACGCAGTGAGCCAGCGACGGGGTGGTCAACCAAATTTGAACAGGATGCCGTGGCCGCCGCGCGGATATTCCCAGGCCACGTTGGTGTGCTCGGTGCAGATTACCCGGCAACTGCCGCACTCCAGGCAGCCGTCGGTGATCAGGGTCACCGTGCCGTTGCCCTCGGCCTTGTAGCAGGCGGCCGGGCAGATGTAGGTGCAGGCCTGCGACTGGCATTCGTTGGCGCAGACCTCGGGCTGCTTGATCTGGATGTGGGGCCGACCGTGGTCGACCTTGTAGCGGTTCTGGAAGAGCTTTTCTTCCACGTTGACAGCGGTGCTCATCGCGAAGCCCTCCAGATTTTGAATGCGTCGCCGACCAGGCCGGTCAGGCTGCGCTTGCTGCGGAAACTGCCCAGGATTTCCTTTTCCTTGGAATGCTTGTCCACGCCGTCGACGGTGAAGAAGGTCTTGGCGGCGCGGTTGACCAGTTCGGGGTAGGCGGTGAAGAACTGCGGGCTGCTGTGCAGCACCTCGGGCAGCTTGCGGTACTTCTTCAGGTCCTTCATGACGAAGGACTCGTCCATCTTGTCCTTGTAGGCCTTGAGCGTCTTCAGGCTGGGCTCCTGGCCCGCGGCCTTCATGGCGATGACGGTTTCACCGGCCAGCCGGCCGCTGGTCATGGCCAGGTTGCTGCCTTCGCGGTGCACCGCGTTGACGAAGCCGCCCGAGTCGCCCACGATCAGCCAGCCCGCGCCGTGGATGCGCGGCACGGCGTTGAAGCCGCCTTCGGGGATCAGGTGGGCGCAGTACTCCTTCATCTCGCCGCCTTCGATCAGGGGCGCGATGCTGGGGTGCTTCTTGAGCTTTTCCAGCAGCTCGTAGGGCTTGGTGCGCAGCGGGTTGGCCTTGAAGTCGCTGAGCATGCAGCCCACGCCGATGGTCAGCGACTCCTTGTTGGTGTAGAGGAAGCCGGTGCCCACCATGCCTTCGGTTACCTTGCCCATCAGCTCGATGACCACGCCCTCGTCTTCCTTGATGTTGAAGCGCTGCTGGATTACCTCTTCGGGCAGGAACAGGATTTCCTTGACGGCCAGGGCCACGTTGCCCGCGTCCAGCTCGCCGTGGAAGCCGGCCTTGCGCGCCAGCGTGCTGTTGACGCCGTCGGCCAGCACCACCACGTCGGCATACACCTCACCGCCCAGGCGGTCGCAGCGGACGCCGATGACCTGCTCGCCGTCCAGCAGCAGCTCTTCCACCGTGGTCTCGCAGATCAGCAGGGCGCCGGCCTCGCGCACCTTGGAACTGAACCACTTGTCGAACTGCGCCCGGATGATGGTGTAGCGGTTGTAGGGCGGCTTGTTGTAGTCGTCGCTGCGGTAGTGGGTGCCGACAAAGCTGTCGTCGTCCATCATCCACATGCGCTGCTCGATGATGTGGCGCTCCAGCGGTGCGTCCTCGCGGAAGTCCGGGATGATCTGTTCCAGCGCGTTGCTGTAGAGGATGGCGCCCTGCACGTTCTTGCTGCCGGGGTATTCGCCGCGCTCGATCTGCAGGACCTTCAGGCCGGCCTTGGCCATGGTGTAGGCCGCAGCGTTGCCCGACGGCCCCGCCCCGACCACGATCGCATCGAACTTTTCGTTAGACATCACAGATCTCCTTGAGGTCGGGTTACGCGACTTTTCTAATGCGCTTGTCGAGGTGGGAACGGAAGGCCGCGGTCAGCACCGGCAGCACCTGCATGGCGTTGCCGACGATGCCGTGGTGGGCGAAGTCGAAGATGGGCGCGTTGGGGTCGGTGTTGATGGCCACGATCACGTCCGAGGCCTCCATGCCCACGCGGTGCTGGATCGCGCCGCTCACACCGGCGGCGATGTAGAGCTTGGGCCGCACGGTCTTGCCGGTCTGTCCCACCTGGCGCTCGGCTTCGAGCCAGCCGGCCTGGGTCACGGCGCGGGTGGCGCCCACCTCTGCGCCCAGCACCCGGGCCAGGTCCCACACCAGCTTGCAGTTGTCGGCGTTTTTCAGGCCTTTGCCGGCGGTGACGATGATGTCCGCGTAGGCGAGGTTGATGTTGTTGCTGGTGGCGTCGGGGATGAAGGCCAGCAGCTTGGTGACGATGTCGGTCTCGATCATCCCGAGCTCCATCGTGATGATGTCGCCGCTGCGGCTCTCGTCGCGCGCCGGCATGGCCGCGGTGCGCGGGCGCATGGTGGCCATCTGCGGCCGGTAGGCCAGGGTCATGATGGTGCACAGCAGGCTGCCGCCGAAGGTCGGGCGGGTGGCGGCCAGCGCGCGGCCGTCGATGTTCAGCTCGGTGCAGTCGGCCGTCAGGCCGGTGCCCAGGGTGGTGGCCACCGAGCCGGCCAGGTCGCGGCCCATGGTGGTGGCGCCCAGCAGCAGGATCTCGGGCTGGTGCTGGTTGACCAGGTCGGTCAGGCCCTTGGTGAAGGGCTCGTTGCGGTAGCCCTGCAGCACCGGGTCGCGCATGAGGTAGCAGTGGTCGGCGCCGTAGACGTAGGCTTCCTTGGCGTAGTCCTCCAGCTTGTCGGCCGGGCCGCCCAGCAGCACGCCGCTGACCTCCACGCCCAGCTTGTCGGCCAGCTTGCGGGCTTCGCCCATCAGCTCCCAGCTCACGCTGTGCACCTGGCCGCGGTCGTGTTCGATGAACACCCACACGCCCTTGTAGACCTTCAGGTGTTCGGGCAGTTCGGTGCTGCGGCCACTGCGGCCGGCGGTCTTGGCGGCGCCTGCGGCGGCAGCGGCAGCCATGGCGGGTTTGGCGGCGTCACTCATGGTGGTGGGCTCCTCAGGCGGACAGGCGCTCGACGGTCTCGTGTTCGAGCGTCGGGTGGGTGGTGAAAATCTTCTGCAGCAGGTTCAGGCAGACGTCGTTGACGTTGGTGCCGTCGCCGACTTCCTGCATCTCGGCGCGCACGCTGCGCGCCTTGGGCGCGAACACCTTGCTGACGATGGTGGGGCTGCCCTTGAGGCCGATCTTGGTGATGTCCTCGATGCCGGCGTCGTCCTTGCTCCACTTGCGGATCTGGCAGCGGCCGGCGCGCAGCATGTCGTCCATGGTGGCGAAGCGCATCTCGTTCGTGCCTTCGAGCATGGTGATCAGGCTGGGCAGCGTGGTCTGCAGGCGCTGCACGCCGCCCTCGGCACGGCGCTCCACCGTCAGGGTCTTGCCGTCGAGATCGACCTCGTTGATCTTGCTGACGTAGGTCAGCAGGTTCCAGCCCAGGCGCTTGGCGATGCCGGGGCCGACCTGGGCGGTGTCGCCGTCGATGGTCTGCTTGCCGGTGAAGACCAGGTCCACCGCCTGCTCGGCGTGGATCTTGCGGATGGCGGCGGTCAGTGCGTAGCTGGTGGCCAGGGTGTCGGCACCGGCGAAGGCGCGGTCGGTCACCAGGATGGCGTCGGTGGCACCGAAGCTGATGCACTTGCGCAAGGCGTCCTCGGCCTGCGGCGGGCCCATGCAGAGCATGGTCACGCGGCCGCCGAACTGGTCCTTCAGGCGCAGGGCCTCTTCCAGCGCGAACAGGTCATAGGGGTTGACGATGGCCGGCACGCCCTGGCGCATGATGGTGTTGGTCACCGGGTGGACGCGGATCTGCGCCGAGTCCGGGACCTGCTTGATGCAGACGACGATGTGCATGGAGAACTCCTTTCAGGCCACGGCGCGTTGCGGCAGGGACGCCTTGAGGTTGTCGATCGAAACGTGCTGGCGGCCGCCCACGTCCTGGAACACCTTGAACACCTTTTCCTGGGCCGGCGTGGAGCGCACGAAGTCGCCGTAGGCCTGGGCCAGCAGGTTGCGGTAGGTGGTGAAGACCTGCAGCTCGTCGTCGGCCGACAGGTTCGGCGCCTGCTGGCGCAGGTACTGGAAGAAGCGTTTGAGGATGTGCAGGCGGCTGACGTTGACCACGGCCTGGTCGAACGGCACGCCGAAAAAGTTCAGGAAGTCTTCGGCGGAAGACAGGGCCTTGAGCTGGTCGAGAAACTGCTCCATGGGGCTACTCCTCGTGGGGGATGGGTGGGCGGAGACGGTCAAAGGCGGGTTCGGCGCAGGCGTCGTCGCACGGGCCGCAGGTGCCGGCTGATGGGGTGTGGCCGGCGGCGCGGGCCTGTTCGGTTTCGAGCTGGGCCACGCGGTCCAGCAGGCAGGCGATGGCCTTGCCCACCGGGTCGGGGATGAGGTGGTGGTCGAGATCGAAGCCGTGGCGGATGCGGCGGCGCGAGGCCACCACCCGGCCCGGAATGCCGACCACCGTGGCGCCGGCCGGCACCGCTTCGATCACCACCGAATTGGCGGCCACGCGCGCCCGGTCGCCCACGCTGATGGGGCCGAGGATCTTGGCGCCCGCGCCCACCACCACACCGCTGCCCAGCGTGGGGTGGCGCTTGCCGGGGTTCCAGGTGGTGCCGCCGAGCGTGACGCCGTGGTAGAGCGTCACGTCGTCGCCGATCTCGGCCGTCTCGCCGATCACCACGCCCGCGCCGTGGTCGATGAAGAAGCGTTCACCGATGCGGGCGCCGGGGTGGATGTCCACGTTCGTGAGCCAGCGCGCACAGAACGACAGCCAGCGCGGCGCATAGCGCCAGCCCCGGCGCCACAGCGCGTGCGCCAGGCGGTGGCAGGCCACCGCCTGCACGCCCGGGTAGATGGTCCACACCTCCAGCCGGTTGCGTGCGGCCGGGTCGCGGGCCAGCACGCAGCGCACGTCTTCGCGCACCTGCTGCCACCACGCGCGCGGGTGCCCGGCGGCGGGGCCGACATCGGGGGCTGATGGCGACAGCGTGGTGTTCATGGGGTCGTGCTCCGGCTTCATGCGGACGCCCAGCGCGCGCGCGATTCCTGGAAGAAGCGCTGCAGCTCCTGCGGCGACGGTTCGCGCTTGGTGGCCATGGCGTGGTCGCGGATGCGCGCGAGCAGGCTGCCGGTGAGCGCTTCGTCGTCCAGCGCGATGCCCAGGCGCCCATAGGCCAGGCGCACGGCGTGCGAGCCCGAATGTTTGCCCAGCACGGTGCGGCGTTCGCGCCCCAGCTCGGCCGGGTCGAAGCTTTCGTAGGTGGTGGCGTGTTTGAGCAGGCCGTCGATGTGGATGCCCGATTCGTGCGTGAACACCGCTTCGCCCACGATGCTCTTGTTGGCGGCCACGGTGCGGCCCGAAGCGCGCTCGACCAGGCGCGAGATGCCCACCAGCGCCTGCGTGTTCACGCCGGTGTCGCCGTGCATCAGGTGGCGCACGCCCATCACCACCTCTTCCAGCGCGGCGTTGCCGGCGCGCTCGCCCAGACCGTTGACGGTGGTGTTGGCGTGCGTGGCGCCAGCGCGCAGGGCCGCGAGCGTGTTGGCCGTGGCGAGGCCGAGGTCGTTGTGGGCGTGGATCTCGATGTCCAGCTCGGTGTGCTCGCGCAGGCGGGCCAGGGCTTCGTAGGTGGTGAAGGGATCAAGCACGCCCAGGGTGTCGGCAAAACGCAGACGCTGCGCGCCGCAGGCCTGGGCGCGCGCGGCCACCAGGGCCAGAAAGGCGGGGTCGGCGCGCGAGGCGTCTTCCAGACCCAGCGACACGCGGCGCCCGCTCAGGGCCGCGCGCTCGATGACCCGCGTGACCTGGTCGATCACCCAGTCGCGCGGCTGGCGCAGCTTGTGGCGCAGGTGGATGTCCGACACAGGAATCGACAGGTGCACGATGTCGGCATCGCAGCGCAGGGCCGCGGCCAGGTCCGCTTCGGTCAGGCGGCCCCAGACCATGAGCGCGACCGGCAGGCGCAGCGCCGCAATGGCCTGGATGCAGCCGATCTCTTCATCGCCCATGGCGGGAATGCCGATTTCCATTTCCGGCACGCCGGCCTCGGCCAGCGCGTAGGCGATGGCGCACTTTTCGTCGACCGTGAACGCCACACCCGCGGTCTGCTCGCCGTCGCGCAGCGTGGTGTCGTTGATGGTGAGCGAGCGGTTCATGCACAGCGTCCTTTCCAGCCCTTCAGTGCAAAGCGCGTGCCATGTGCCGGTGGGCGTTCAAAGCCGCTTTTCGGGGCCTTCGGGCGCTGCTTTTGTCGTGTCTGCACGGCCCCGGGCCAACGGGGTGGCAGCGGGCTGTCGGGAATGTGGCCTTTCGGACAGGGGCCGAAACGGCTCAGAGCTCGCGCGCGTGGTTGCGTGTGTGGCGGGGCAGTTCCACCACCAGGTCCTGCGTGCCAAGGCGCACGCAGCAGGCCAGGCGCGACTGCGCGTCCAGGCCCCAGGCGTGGTCGAGCTGGTCGTTTTCGTCGTCGTCGATGGCGCTTACCGACGGACCCCCTTCGCGCAGGTGCACGTGGCAAGTGGCGCAGGCGGCCACCATGTCGCAGGCGTGTTCGATGGCCACACCCGCGCGCAGCAGGCCTTCACACAGCGAAGCGCCGCGCCGCAGCTCGAACGCCGTGCCCTCGGGGCACAGATCGGGGTGCGGCAGCACGCGCACGGTGGGCATCAGAGGCTCTCCAGCGTCCTGCCGGCCAGTGCCTGCTGGATCGACGCGTTCATGCGGCGCGCAGCGAATTCGCCCGTGGCCGACGACAGCTCGGCCGCCTGCACGCGCAGAGCCTGGGCGTCGTCTTCGGTTTCCAGCACTTCGGCCAGGCGGAACATCACCTGCCGGATCGCGGCGAGTTCCGGCGCCGACAGCAGGCGGCTGTCGGTGGCCAGGGCTGCGTCGGTGGCGTCGAGCAGGCGGCGTGCATCCACCTGGGCCTCGCGCAGCGAGCGCAGGCGCATGTCGTCGGCGCTGGCGGTCACCGCGTCCTTGAGCATGGTGGCGATCTGGTCGTCGGCCAGGCCGTAGGTGGGCTTGACTTCCACATGCGCTTCCACGCCGCAGGTCAGCTCGCGCGCCGTCACCGCCAGCAGGCCGTCGGCGTCGATCTGGAAGGTCACGCGGATGCGCGCCGCACCGGCCACGGCCGGCGGAATGCCGCGCAGATCGAAACGCGCCAGCGACCGGCAGTCGGCCACCGACTCGCGCTCGCCCTGCACCACGTGCAGGCTCATTGCGGTCTGTCCGTCCTTGAAGGTGGTGAACTCCTGCGCCCGCGCCGTGGGGATGGTGGAGTTGCGCGGGATGATCTTTTCCACCAGACCACCCATGGTTTCCAGGCCCAGCGACAGCGGGCACACGTCCAGCAGCAGCCAACCATCGCCCTGGCTGTTGCCGATGAGCACGTTGGCCTGCATGGCCGCGCCCAGCGCCACCACCTGGTCGGGGTCGATGTCGGTCAGCGGCTCCACGCCGAACAGTTCGCGCACCGCGTGGCGGGCCACCGGCATGCGGGTCGAGCCGCCCACCAGCACCACACCCGTGATGTCGGCCGTGCTCAGCCGCGCGTCGCGCAGGGCGCGCCGGGTGCTGCGCACGGTGCGCTCCACCAGCGGCGCGGTGAGCTGTGCGAACTGCTCGCGGCTCAGGATCGCCTGCAGCGTGGTGCCGCCTTCGGGCAGGACCACGCGCAGCGACGCGCTGTCGTGGCTGGAGAGGGTTTCCTTGGCGGTGCGGGCCGCCCCAAGCAGCGCACGCTGCGTGGTCGGCGCCAGCGCGGCCATGCCGGCGATGCCGTGTTCGCGGCACACCCATTCGGCCACCGCGCGATCGAAGTCGTCGCCGCCGAGCGCGGAATCGCCCCCCGTGGACAGCACTTCGAAGATGCCGCGCGACAGGCGCAGCACCGACACGTCGAAGGTGCCGCCGCCCAGGTCGTAGACCACAAAGGTGCCTTCGGCGGCCTGGTCCAGCCCGTAGGCAATGGCCGCGGCCGTGGGTTCGTTGAGCAGGCGCAGCACGTTCAGGCCGGCCAGCCGCGCCGCGTCCTTCGTGGCCTGGCGCTGCGCGTCGTCAAAGTAGGCCGGCACCGTGATCACCACGCCGGCCAGTGGCCCGCCCAGCGCGCCCTCGGCCCGCTCGCGCAGCGCCGACAGGATGTCGGCCGACACCTGCACGGGCGAACGCTCGCCCGCCGCCGTCTGCAGCCCCACCATGCCGGCGCCGTCGGTGAAGTCGTAGGGCAGGCCCCGGGCTTCGGGCAGATCGCCCAGCTTGCGCCCCATGAAGCGCTTGACCGAAACAATGGTGTTGCGCGGGTCTTCGGCCTGCTGCGCCTGCGCTGCCTGGCCCACCACCGGCGCGCCCTCGGGGCGGTAGCGCACCACCGACGGCAGCAGCAGCGCGCCGCCCGCGTCGGGCAGGGCCCGCGCCTGCGCGCTCTGCACGGTGGCGATCAGCGAATTGGTGGTGCCCAGGTCGATGCCCGCCGCCAGCCGGTGCTGGTGCGGTGCGGCCGATCGGCCCGGTTCAGCGATTTGCAGAAGCGCCATGGTCAGTGTGAACGATGGAGGTCGGGGGCGTGACGTGTCTGGGCCGAGAACACCGCGGAACCGGCTTTGCCGGGCCGCTGGTGTTGCCCCCTGGGGGGTGACGGGCGCAGTCCGGCGCGGGGGGAGTTTTGTTCACACCGCGAAGCTCTCGCCGCAGCCGCAGTTGGCCTTGGCGTTCGGGTTGTTGAACTTGAAGCCTTCGTTCAGGCCTTCTCGCACGAAGTCGAGTTCGGTGCCGTCGAGCATGCCCAGGCTGCGCGGGTCGACGATGACCTTCACGCCGTGGTTCTCGAAGCACTGGTCGTCGGGGTTCATCGCGTCGACGAACTCCAGCGCGTAGGCATAACCCGAGCAGCCGCTGGTCTTGACGGCCAGGCGCAGGCCCAGGCCCGCGCCGCGCTTGATCAGCGACTTCTCCACGTGCCGCGCGGCGGCGGGGGTGAGGGACACGCTCATGGGGATTCCTTTCAGCAGCGGGCGTTGGTGCCGCAGGGGGCAGGACGCCCGCCTGCGCGGGCGCGACGGTGAGGCGGCTTTCCGCTCACACGGAAAACGAGCTGCCGCAGCCGCAGGTGGTCTGCGCGTTCGGGTTGTGGATCACGAAGCGCGAGCCTTCGAGCCCGTCTTCAAAATCCACGCGCGCGCCCATCAGGTACTGCTGGCTCATGGCGTCCACCACCAGCGACACGCCGCTGGTGATCACGATCGTGTCGTCCTCGGCCACCTGGTCGTCGAACGCGAAGCCGTAGGAAAAACCCGAACAGCCGCCACCCGTGACATACAGGCGCAGCTTCAGCGCGGGGTTGCCTTCTTCTTCGATCAGTTCGGCCACCTTGGCGGCGGCCTCGGCGGTGAAGTCCAGCAGCGCGGGCAGGGGGGCCTGGGCGGGATCGCTGGCCAGGGAGGACAGGGCAGACATGGCACGGCTCCTTTGGATGGTGGGCGTGGGCGGGTTTCAGGAATGGCCGGGCTCGCAGGCCGGTTGTTCCACCAGTTCGCTGTCCGCAGCGGCGGTGGCGGTGGCGCCCCCGTGGCGCGAGCGGTAGTCGGCCACGGCGGCCTTGATCGCGTCTTCGGCCAGGATCGAGCAGTGGATCTTCACGGGCGGCAGCGCCAGCTCTTCGGCAATGGCGGCGTTCTTGATCGCGAGCGCCTCGTCCAGCGTGCGGCCGCACACCCACTCGGTCACCAGCGAACTCGACGCGATGGCCGAGCCGCAGCCGTAGGTCTTGAACTTCGCGTCCTCGATCACGCCCTGGGCGTTCACGCGGATCTGCAGCTTCATCACGTCGCCGCAGGCGGGCGCGCCGACCATGCCGGTACCGACGCTGTCGTCGTTGGCGTCGAACGCGCCGACATTGCGCGGGTTCTCGTAGTGGTCAACCACCTTGTCGCTGTAAGCCATGACTAACTCCTGAAGACGAAAGAGGGCGGGCGCAGCGCGCGTCTTGTTCAGCACGCGCCACGGAACCGGCTTTGCCGGGCCGTGGGCGCGGTCCCCCTTCAGGGGGAAGACGCGAAGCGGCGCAGAGGGTGTTCATGGTTCTAGTGCTCGGCCCACTGGATCGTGGACAGGTCGATGCCGGCCTGCACCAGGTCCCACAGCGGGCTCATGCCGCGCAGGCGGGTCACCACCTCGGTGACCTGCGCGATCGTCGAGTCGATCTCTTCGGCCGTGGTGAAGCGGCCGATGGAGAAACGCACCGAGCTGTGCGCCAGCTCGTCGCTGCGGCCCATGGCGCGCAGCACGTAGCTCGGCTCCAGGCTGGCCGAGGTGCAGGCCGAACCCGACGACACCGCCACGCCCTTGATGCCCATCAGCAGCGACTCGCCTTCCACGTAGTTGAAGCTCGCGTTCAGGTAGCCCGGGGCGCGCTGCTCGGCATCGCCGTTGAGCGCCACCGCCTCCAGTGGCGACAGGCCGGTCCACAGGCGCTCGCGCAGCGTGCGGATGCGCGCGTTGTCGCTGGCCATGTGTTCGCGCGCCAGCCAGAACGCTTCGCCCATGCCCACGATCTGGTGCGTGGCCAGCGTGCCCGAGCGCATGCCGCGTTCGTGTCCGCCGCCGTGCATCTGCGCTTCGATGCGCACGCGCGGTTTGCGGCGCACGTACAGCGCCCCGATGCCCTTGGGGCCGTAGATCTTGTGGGCCGAAAGCGAAAGCAGATCAACCGGCAACACGTCCAGATCGATCACCACCTTGCCGGCGGCCTGCGCCGCGTCCACGTGCAGCAGCACACCTTTCTCGCGGCAGATCGCGCCGATGGCGGCAATGTCCTGGATCACCCCGGTCTCGTTGTTCACGAACATCACCGAGGCCAGCACCGTGTCGGGCCGCAGCGCCGCCTTGAAGCGGTCCAGATCGAGCAGGCCGCTGGGCAGCACCGGCAGCACCGTCACTTCAAAGCCCTGGCGCTCCAGCTCGCGCATGCTGTCGAGCACGGCCTTGTGCTCGGTGGCCACGGTCACCAGGTGTTTGCCCTTGCCCTGGTGGAAATGCGCCGCACCCTTGATGGCGAGGTTGTTCGACTCGGTGGCGCCGCTGGTCCAGACGATCTCGCGCGGGTCGGCGTTGATCAGGGCGCAGACCTGTTCGCGCGCCAGCTCCACCGCTTCTTCGGCCACCCAGCCGTAGGCGTGCGAACGGCTGGCCGGGTTGCCGAATTGTTCGGTCAGGTAGGGAATCATCTTGTTCGCCACGCGGCGGTCCACCGGTGTGGTGGCGGCGTAATCCAGGTAGATCGGCAGCGCGGGGCGAGAGGTTGCGGCGGCGGTGCGGCTGGGCGGCATGGCGGGCTCCTGGCAACGGCAATCGTGGGAAGGGAACAAAGCGTTTGCGCACCACTTTGCAACTTCGGTGCCATGGGCCCGAGGCCCTGAAAACCCGCTTTTTCAACCGCCTGTCGCCCCCGTTTTGTGGGCTTTGTCTGACCTGCATCAAACCCCCGAGGCGTGGCCTGTCGGGTTTGTTGCAAACGGGCAGGCGCTGCGCTGGGCGGCACGGGGAAGCGCCGTTCTCGGCATGCTTTTTGCACCACGCCCACCGCAGTCGTTGCGTTGTGACCGAGTCACGATGCTGGTGCAGATGATCGACAAAAAACCTCTGCGCTCTCTCTCGTCGCCAGACAGGAAGCCGGTGGGGTCCCACGATGAACATGCAAACACATCTGATCCGGCGCGAACTCGACGCGGTGTACGAGGTCGGTAGAACACTGGCCACCTCGCTCGATATCGACAAGACGTTCCGGGAAGCGCTCAACTACCTGTTGCACGCTTTCGATTGGCGCAGAGCCTTCGTGGTCATGGCCAACGCCGAGGGCAGGCTCCAGGGGCTGTGCTCGGTGGGGCTCACCCAGGCCGAGCAACAACGTCTTCACTTCGAATCGGGCGAGGGCATCGTCGGTCGGGTCTTCGCCAATGGCATCCCCGTGTCGGTGCCCGATGTCCGCAACGAACCGCTATTCCTAAACCGAACAGGGGGTGCCGACCAGAGCCCCGACACCCCGGTCGCCATGCTGGCCACCCCCATCCGCGGCGACCACCGCACGCTGGGTGTGCTCGTGATCGACTGCCTCAACCCCGAACAGCGCCGTGTGTTCGCCGAAGACCTGCGGCTGCTGCGCATGGTGGCCACGCTCATGGGCCAGGCGCTGCTGCTGCACCGCAGCGTCACCGCCGCGCACGAAAGCATCCAGGACGAAGCGCGCCGCATGCACAAGGCGCTCAAGCCCGGCCGCCGGCTTGACCAGGTGGTGGGCGTGTCGGCGCCCATGCTCAAGGTGTTCGACCAGATCCACCAGGTCGCGCCCTCGCGCACCACCGTGCTGCTACGCGGCGAAAGCGGCACCGGCAAGGAAGTGATGGCGCGCGCCATTCACAGCCTGTCGCCGCGCGCGCAGGAACCCTTTGTGGGCGTCAACTGCGCGGCGCTGTCCGAATCGCTGCTGGAGAGCGAACTCTTCGGCCACGAAAAAGGCGCCTTCACCGGCGCGCAGGGCACGCGCAAAGGCCGTTTCGAAATGGCCCACGGCGGCACGCTGTTCCTCGACGAAATCGGCGACATCTCCGCCGCCTTCCAGGCCAAGCTGCTGCGCGTGCTGCAGGAACGCAGCTTCGAGCGCGTGGGCGGCGGCACGGCGGTCAAGGTCGACGTGCGGCTCATTCTGGCCACCAACCGCAACCTTGAGCGCATGGTGCAGGCCGGTGAATTCCGCGCCGACCTCTACTACCGCATCAACGTCGTCAGCATCCAGCTGCCGCCGCTGCGCGAACGGCGCGAAGACATTCCCGCCATGGCCCAGCACTTCCTGGACCGCTTCAACCGCGAAAACGGCCGCAGCACGAAGTTCAGCACCGAAGCCATGCGCGTGCTCACCAGCTGCTACTGGCCCGGCAACGTGCGCGAGCTGGAAAACTGCGTCGAACGCACCGCCACCATGGCCAGCAACGACGTCATTTCCGACCTGGCCTTCCCCTGCCGCGACAACCGCTGCCTGACGCAGGTGCTGCACCACATCGACCGCGAAGACGCCGTGCGCCCCAGCCGCCTGGCCGAAATCCCCATCACCGAAGTGCCCATGGCGCCCCCGCCGCGCCAGCCTGCGCTGGCCGGCGACGGCGGCGGGTTGGGCGCGGGTGGCGCCGATTCACGGCCCGCCGATCTGGGCCACGACGTGCCCGGCGCAGCGTTCCCCGCCACGGCGGTGGCGGCCCCTTCGCGTGCCGACGACAAACCCGACGGCGAGCGCGACCGCCTGATCTGGGCCATGGAACGCTGCGGCTGGGTCCAGGCCAAGGCGGCGCGCCTGCTCAAGATCACGCCGCGGCAGATGGGGTATGCGCTGCAGAAGCATGGCATTGAAGTGCGCAAGTTCTGAGGCTTAGACGCTTGCGGTGAATAGGGCGGGTATTCGCCGCACATAAAGCGGTGAATATGGCGCACAATCGCCGCATGTTCCCCGACAAGCCCCCACGCCGCCGCACCTACCTCTGGCAGCGCCCCGACTGGCCGCAGTGGCGGTTTGACGCGACTGCGCTGGCGCCCGCGCTGGCCCAAGTGCACCGCGCGCAAGGCCATCTGGCGGGGCGCATGGCCGAGCTGGGGCTGGCCCAGCGTGACCAGGCCACGCTGCAGGCGTTGACGCAGGAAGTGGTGACCACCAGCGCCATCGAAGGCGAAGCGCTCAACCTCGATGCTGTGCGCTCCTCCATCGCCCGCCGCCTCGGCGTGGACATCGGCGCGCTGGTACCCGCCGACCGCCACGTGGACGGCGTGGTCGACATGGTGCTCGACGCCACCCAGCACCACGCCCTGCCGCTCACTGCCGAGCGCCTGTTCGGCTGGCACGCGGCCCTGTTCCCCACCGGCTTCAGCGGGCACGTGCGCATCCAGGTCGGCCAGTGGCGCAACGACGCGGCGGGCCCCATGCAGGTGGTGTCCGGTCCTGTGGGTCGGGAGAAGGTGCACTACGAAGCCCCGCCCGCCGCCGCGCTGCCCGCACAAACCGCGGCCTTCCTGCGCTGGTTCAACGCGGCCCCGGCCGGCGACCCCCTCATCCACGCCGGGCTGGCCCACCTGTGGCTCGTCACCTTGCACCCGTTCGACGACGGCAACGGGCGCATCAGCCGCGCTGTGGGCGACATGGCGCTGGTTCGGGCTGAGGCATTGAGTGCCGCCGGACCGCCCCAAGGAGCGAAAGCCCCCTTGGGGGGCGGCGACCCTCGCGGCGGCGGAGCGTGGGGGCTTGATCCTGCGCAGCGCTTCTACAGCCTCAGCGCGCAGATCCAGCGCGAGCGAAAACAGTATTACGACCAGCTCGAAACCACCCAGCGCGGCACGCTGGACGTGACGCCTTGGCTGGCCTGGTTCCTGGCCTGCCTGCTGCGCGCCGTGCAGGGTGCCGACGGCCTGTTGGCCGGTGTGCTGGACAAGGCCCAGTTCTGGCAACGCTGGGCGGGCACGCCCATGAATGCGCGGCAGACGCTGGTGCTCAACCATGTGCTGGACCGCCCGCCGGGTGAGGCGGGCGGCAAGCTCACGAACGCGAAGTGGGCAGCGATTGCCCAGTGCTCGGCCGACACGGCACTGCGCGACATCAACGACCTGCTGGCGCGGGGCGTGTTGCGCAAGCTGGAGGGTGGGGGGCGGAGCACTGGGTATGTGTTGAACAAATGAACAGTGAGTAGGCGAACGAGCCTCGTGGACGACGCCGCCATCCATTTGGGAATCTGACAACGAGTGCGTAGGCTTCGAACAATGGAAGAAGGAAACATCGATTCATTGGCGGCGAAGGATCTCGCAATTGATGAAGTTCTCGACTTGAGGACTGGGGAGATCATTGCCGCACGACGCCTGATCGAACCAGACAAGGAAAAGGTCCTGCAACTCCGAATGGCACTCAGCCAAGGGATCTCCGCAAAGAGACCATTGATGGCTTGTCCACTGTGTGGTGTTCCTGTTCACCTGGTGTCGATGATGAAGGAACGGAAGTTCTATTTTCGCCACGAGATCGAAGACGGGCGATGCCCTGCAGAGACGAAGGGAACGCAGACCCCGAATCAGATTCTTGCGATGAAGTACGACGGAGCGCGCGAGTCGGAAGCTCACTACCGAATGAAGCACATCGTTGCTGATAGTTTGGCTGCAGACCCTGACTTTTCAGGCATCGAGATCGAAAAAATATGGCGTGGTTCGGAGTCGAAATCGCGCCGAAAACCCGATGTCCGAGCGATTTGGAAGAAGCGCCTGCCTGTGGCATTTGAAGTGCAACTTTCCACCACGTTTCTTCGAGTCATTGCAGAGCGACGGGAGTTCTACCTCAGGGAGGGAGGGCTACTTTTCTGGGTTTTCAAAGAATTCGATATGGGGAATGCTCGTCTTGCGATGGAGGATGTCTTCTACAACAACAACCGAAATGCATTCGTTGCATCCGAGGGAACGCTTGCCGCGTCTCAAGAGGCACGCAGCCTTGTCTTGGACTGTGTCTGGTCTGAGCCAGAACTTGAAGACGGCAAAGTGCTGTGGTCACCGCGATCTGGGCGATGTACGTTCTCCGGTCTGACTAAAGACCAAGAGAAGCAGAGAGTGTTTCACTTCGACGCTGACGCCGCGCGTGCGAAGTGCAAGAGTCAGCTTGTTGAGCAACCGCTGCGGGATGCGTTTCGCCACTTTTGGTTTTTCGAGGTTCACGATCACGCCGTGTGGCTTCGTCTCAGAGCTAAGCTTGCAGACCATGGTGTTCACCTGCCGTTCTATTTGAGCGAGGCAGATGCCCTACGTCCGCTTCTAGACACCTTGTACTCTGCAGAGGCAGGCAAGCCTGTTGCCGGCTGGGGTCAACCGAACATCGATGTTCTCGCTCATCACGTGTTCACCAAGTACAAGGGCTTCTTGTGGGCATTCCGGCTCATGCTGGCAGCACACGAACACGTGGATGTGATCCGGGCAAATGACCCAACAGGCAAATGGAGGTCAAAGGTCGACATATACAAGAAGGCGTGGACAACTGGGAGCACCGAATTCAAACCTGATCGCCGCTATGACCGTCTTGTGTGCTTTCTCTTCCCTGAGATTGCGGACAGGTTGTTACTTGATCCGTCATAGATGTTGAACACGCCTTTGTCGCAACCCCGACGCACCCCACCTCCCCGACACCCGGTCTGTCCCCTTTCCTACACACGACAAAACCTTCAGATCATTGATTTGAAAAGACTTTTCCGGTGGCACGGAAATCGCTGAAGCCCTTCCGAGCGGCCATGGTCGGCCGCGGGAAGGGTCTTCATGTCGTCGACAAGCACCGCTGCGGGTTCCATGCCCGCCAAGACGTACCTGTCCATCGGTTCGATCAGGCCGCTGGGGGCGAAGCTCGATGTGCCCGAAGCCGGCGGGGGCTGCGGCACCTCGGGCGGTGAGGGCAAGGCCAGTTGCGGTTCGTCGGGCGGGCCCGACGACATGCCGGCCGAGATCTGGGAGAAGGTCAAGAACCATCCCTGCTATTCCGAAGAGGCCCACCACCACTACGCCCGCATGCACGTGGCCGTGGCACCGGCCTGCAACATCCAGTGCAATTACTGCAACCGCAAGTACGACTGCTCCAACGAATCGCGCCCGGGCGTGGTGAGCCAGAAGCTCACGCCGGAGCAGGCGGTCAAGAAGGTGGTCGCGGTCGCGAGCGAGATCCCGCAGATGACGGTGCTCGGCGTGGCCGGCCCGGGCGATTCGCTGGCCAACCCCAAGAAGACCTTTGAGACCTTCCGCCTGCTGCAGGAACAGGCGCCCGACATCAAGCTCTGCATCTCCACCAACGGCCTGGCGCTGCCGGACTATGTGGACGAGATCTGCCAGTACAACGTCGACCACGTGACCATCACCATCAACATGGTGGACCCGGCGGTGGGCGCCAAGATCTACCCGTGGATCTTCTGGGACCACCGGCGGATCACCGGTTACGAGGCCGCCAAGATCCTGCACGAACGCCAGATGCTCGGGCTGGAGATGCTGACCGCGCGCGGCGTGCTCACCAAGATCAATTCGGTGCTGATCCCCGGCATCAACGATCAGCACCTGATGGACGTGAACCGCGAGGTGAAGAAGCGCGGCGCCTTCCTGCACAACATCATGCCGCTCATCAGCGAGGCGGAGCACGGCACGGTGTTCGGGCTGACGGGCCAGCGCGGCCCGAGCGCGCAGGAACTCAAGGCCGTGCAGGACGCCTGCGCGGGCGGCGCGAACCTGATGCGCCACTGCCGCCAGTGCCGCGCCGACGCGGTGGGCCTGCTGGGCGAAGACCGGTCGGACGAGTTCACGCTCGACAAGATCGAAGAGATGGAGGTTGTGTACGACCTCGACAAGCGCCGTGCCTACCAGGACAAGGTCGAGGTCGAGCGCCAGGCCCAACACGCCGCCAAGCAGGAAGCGCTGGCCGCGAGCGCGGCGCTGCCGGCGGACGCCGACATGAAGGTGCTGGTGGCGGTGGCCACCAAGGGCGGTGGCCGCGTGAACGAGCACTTCGGCCACGTCACCGAGTTCCAGATTTTTGAGGTCAGCGCGGCCGAGGCCCTGTTCGTCGGCCACCGCCGGGTGGACCAGTACTGCCAGGGCGGCTTCGGCGACGACGAGCAACTGCCCAGCGTGGTCCGCGCCATCAACGACTGCCACGCGGTGCTGGTGGCCAAGATCGGCGCCTGCCCGCGCGACGAGCTGAGTGCGGCCGGCATCGAGCCGGTGGACCAGCACGTGGGCGCGTTCATTGAAAAGGCCGCGCTCGACTGGTTTGGCGATTACCGCGAGCGCGTGGCGCGCGGCGTGGTGATCCACCAGCCGCGCGGCGACGCGCAGATCCGCCAGGGGGCCTTCACCAGCATCGCCGCGGCGGCCTGATCGGCTGCCCTTGGCGCCGCTGGCGGCCCTTCCCAGAACACCTTTCGACAGCCCGTTTTTTTTGTCCCCCACGTCGCCCCACGACGAAGCCCCAGGAGAACCACCATGGCCCTCAAGATCATCGCCTCCACCTGCACCGGCTGCTCGGCCTGCGAGCCCGAATGCCCCAACGTCGCCATCCGCGAAAAGGGCGGCGTTTTCATCATCGACCCCAACAAATGCACCGAATGCGCCGACCAGTACGACGCGCCGCAATGCCAGGCCGTGTGCCCGGTGGACGGCTGCATCGTCAAGGTCTGACGGTTCCTGTTTGTGAAAGTGAATCCCATGTCTACCTCGTTCACCCTGACCCCGGCGGCGGAGAAGTTCATCGGCCGCATCGTGCGTTTTTCGGGCATTCCCGCTGCGGGCCTGCGGCTGCAGGTGTCGCCCGGTGGCTGCTCGGGCTACAGCGCGGAATTCAGCGCCGAGGCCGTGCCCCAGGACGGCGAACAGGTGTTCGTGGTGTCGGGGCTGAAGTTCTTCGTGGCGGCCGAAAGCCGCCTGCTGCTCGACGGCGTGACGATCGACTTCACCGAAACGCCGACCTCGTCGGGCCTGAGCTTCCTCAACCCGAAGCAGCAGGCCTGCGGCTGCAGCAGCGCCGAAGCGGCCCTGCCACCGGGCGTGGCGAAGATCGAGCTGGGCGCCATCGGGCGCGGCCGGCCGGCGTCGCTGGCGTCCTGACCGGCCCACCCCGCCGCGTGGAGCGCTGACCGTGATCACCTCGGCCGACCGCGATTTCGACGCCGCTGCGCAGGCGTTCGCGGACCGTGTGCTGGGGCAGGCGCTGCCGGCCGAAGCGGCCGCGCTCATCACGCAGGCGGGCGAGCGGCGCGACCGGCCGGCCGAAGCGCTGGCGCTGCTGGAGCGCGCGCAGGCCCTGGCGCCGCAGCACCCGGTGCCGGTGATCGCGCTCTACCGCTTCCATTTCTACGGCCACGCGCTGGAGCAGGCGCGCCTGCAGGGCGAAAGCGCGCTGGCCCTGGCCCGCGCCGCGCTCGGCCCCGACTTCGGCGACGAGCCGCCGGCCGACGACACGGTGCGCGGCGACGCGGCGGTGCGCTTCTACCTGTTCACGCTCAAGGCGCTGGCCTATCTGAACCTGCGCCTGGGCGAGCGGGACGAAGCCCGCCTGATGCTGAGCGAACTGCGCCGCCTCGACCCGCAGGACCACCTGGGCGGTGGCCTGCTCTCGCATGTGATGGCGCGGCACGAAGCGGGCGGCGGCACGTCGCCGTCGGTCGACGGCCCCTCGGGCTACCCGGTGCGCGGCTGGCACCCCCACTGGCGATGAACACCGCCACCACCTCCACCCCGGGCACCGCGCCGCCGCTGGCGGGTGCGCAGCGCCTGCACGCGCGGGCGCCGGCGGGCGACATCGCGGCGCGGCACTGGTCGGGCGGCCCGTTGGATTGCCGTGCCTGCCCGTACCAGGCCCTGCGCCGCCTGCCCGGTGCCCAGGGCTGCGAACCCGGGCACGCCTGCATGCAGGACGCCTACGCGCGCCGCATCGATCGTTTCTTCCGCTGGCACCCCGAGCGCGCCGACGAACAGCTCGCGCACCCGTACTTCGAGGTGCGCGCCATCGCGGCGCGGCACGCCAGCGTGTTCCGCCTGCCGGTGCTGATGAACGACCCCGACGAGACCGTGCGCCTGCAGGTGGCCGCGCGCCTGTCGCCCGCGCAACTGGAACGCCTGATCCACGACCCGCACCGCGAAGTGCGCCTGCGCGTCGCGCAACGCATCGACCCGGCGCGGCTGGCGGCGCTGCGGCACGACCCGGACTACGGCGTGCGCGAACTGGTGGCGCGGCGCCTGCCACTGGCGCTGCTGCCCACGCTGGCCGGTGACCCCGAACGGCGCGTGCGCGAATGGGTGGCCGAGCGCCTGGAAATGCCCGCGCTGCTGGCCCTGTTGGCCGACCCCGAACCCGAGGTGCGCCGCGTGGTGGCGCGCCGCCTGCCCGAGCCGCTGCTGTACCGCCTGGCCGGCGATGCCGACTGGCGCGTGCGCTGGGAAGTGGCACAGCGCGCCGACGCCAGCGTGCTGGCTGCCCTGCGCGACGACCCCGATGCCGAGGTGGCGCGGGTCGCCACCGACCGCCTGGCGCGCCGCGCGCCGCTGCACCTGCAAGCCGTGGCCGCGCCGAGCGGCCATGCCCACCCGGGAGAACCGTCATGACCGACATCGTGCGCGACGACGACGTGATCGAGATCGCCTTCCCGCCGCGCTTCGCGTTCGGCGAACGGGTCGCCGCGCGCTCGGTGGTGCGCAACGACGGCACCTACACCGGCAAGGACATCGGCGACGTGCTGGTGCACAAGGGCGACGTGGGCTACGTGGTGAGCATCAACACCTTCCTGCAGCAGTACTACATCTACGCCGTCGACTTTGTGGAAACCGGGCACCGGGTGGGCATGCGCGCGCGCGAGCTGTGCACGCTCGACAACCTGCCCGACGACGTGCTGGCCCAACTGGGCGAACGCGCGGCCGCACTGGGCCGGCTGGGCCTGCCCCACCCCGAAGAAGAAGGAGCCCGACCATGAACGGCATCGAACCCCGCGCCGCCGCCTTCGCCTGGGGCCAGCGCGTGATCGCGCTGGACGACATCGTCAACGACGGCAGCCACCCCCAGCACCCGGCCGACGCGGTGCTGGCCGTTCGCGGCGCGCTGGGCGAGATCGTCAACGTGGGCCACGCCATGGAACTCAACGAGCCGGTCTACCTGGTGGAATTTGCGGACGGCGTGATCGGCTGCTTTGAAGACGAGCTGGCACCGGCCCCGCTGGGGCTGCTGCCCGAGACGGAGGCGCAGCCGTGAACACCGGCCGCCCGCTCCCGCCCACCCCGGCGTGCGCCCAGCCCGCCGCGTCGGCCGAGGCGGTGCGCGCCGTGGCGGCGGCGCCGGTGGTCGACTTCGTGCTGCCGCACCTGCGCCGCGCGCTGCGCAGCCGCACGCGCTACCGCTACGTGCGGCCCCGCGTGCGGCGCGAGGGCGAGCACTTCCGCATCGAAGCGCCATGCTGCTCGCGCAACATCGACCCGGCCGGCGGCGTGATCGACATCGCGCTCATCACGCCGCTGCCCGATGGCGCGGGCTGGCAGATCCATGCGCGCGACCACGCGGGTGGCGGCTGGGTGCCGCAGGGCCAGAGCGCGCAGCTCGGCGACCTGATGCAACTGCTGTGCACCGATCCGCAACGGCGGTTCTGGCCATGAAGCCCCGCCGGTTTTCCAGGGGGTGGCGGTGATCTACCTCGACGCCAATGCCACCACGCCGCCGTCGGCCGCGGCGGTGCAGGCCGTGGCCGAGACGCTGCAGGCGGTGTGGGCCAACCCGTCGTCGCCCCACGGCCCGGGCCAGCAGGCCCGGCGGGTGCTGGGCCAGGCGCGGGCCACCGTGGCGCAGGTGCTGGGCTGCCGCCCGCACGACGTGGTGTTCACCAGCGGTGCTACCGAAGCCAACCACCTCGCGCTGCGCGGCCTGCTGGCCGCCGCACCGGCCGGGCGCCGTCGCCTGCTGGTGAGCGCCGTGGAGCACGCCGGCCTGCTGCGGCTGGTGCAGGCGCTGGCCGGGGAAGGCTGGCGGGTCGAGCACCTGCCGGTGCGGCCCGACGGCACGGCCGACCTGGCGGCGCTGGCGGCGGGCCTGGGCCCCGACGTGGCGCTGGTCTCGTTCATGGCCGCGAACAACGAAACCGGCGTGTGCATGCCGGTGGCCGAGATCGCGGCGCAGGCGCACGCGGCCGGTGCGCTGTTCCACACCGACGCCACCCAGTGCGTGGGCAAGCAGGCCTTCCAGTTCGCTGACTGCGGCGCCGACGCGGCCACGCTGTCGGCGCACAAGTTCCACGGGCCCAAGGGCGTGGGGGCTTTGCTGCTGCGCCCGGGAACACCGTTTCGCGCACCGGTGCCGGGTTCGCAGGAACGCGGGCGGCGCGGCGGCACCGAAAACCTGCCCGGCATCGCCGGCATGGCGGCAGCGCTGCAGGGCCTGGGCGATCTGGCGGCCGAAGCCGCGCGCCAGACCGCCCTGCGCGACGCCCTCGAAGCCGGCCTGTGCGCGGCGCTGCCCGCCACCCACATCTGGGCGCGTGGCGCGCAGCGCCTGCCCGGCACCAGCCTGCTGCGCGTGGGCGCGCTGTCGGCCGACGTGGTACTCCACCGGCTGGAGCGCCTGGGTGTGGCCGCGGCGTCCGGCGCGGCCTGCGCCAGCAGCGGCACCGAGCCGTCGCACGTGCTGCGCGCCATGGGCGTGCCGGCCGACGAAGCGCTGGGCGCGGTGCGCCTGTCGCTGGGCCGCACCACCACCGCCGACGAGGTGCGCGCCGTGCTCGCCGGCCTGCCGCCGCTGCTGCAACCCCTGCTCGCGCCCGAGGCGCTGAGCGCCTGACCCGTTTTTGACCGACCCACCAGGAGCCGACCGATGAAAGTGATGATTCGCCGCGACAACAAGGGAGCGCTCAGCGCCTACGTGCCGAAAAAAGACCTGGAGGAACCCATCGTCGCGATGGCCAACCCGGCGATGTGGGGCGGCCTGGTCACGCTGGGCAACGGCTGGCAGCTCGACCTGCCCGCCATGGCGGCCGACACGCCGCTGCCCATCACGGTCGAGGCGCGCAAGATCGCCGAAGCGGAGTGACGCCATGAGTCTCAGCACCGAACAACTGCAGGCGGCGCGCGAAGTGGTGGGCTGGGCGCCCAGCCTGCGCGACGCGGTCGCGATCTGGCGCTCGCGCTTTCCCCAGATCCGCGCCCTGACGGTGGACGCCAGCGACATGCGCAGCGAACAGCCCGCGCTGCAACTGGGGCACCGCAGCGTCTACCTGGCGGCGTCGGACGGGCACTGCTGGCACGTGACGCAGCGCCCCGAAGAGGCCACGGCGTTGATCCTCACACAGCACTGAGCGGCACACCATGGGCTTCCGCCGTCGCCGCCATGTCAGCGCCATCGGTCCGTGCCATTGGTTCACTGGTGTGTCATGCCCATCCCTGCGGGCATCTGGTGGCTGTGCCGCGTGGCGCCTGGACCCCCGCGTTCGCGGGGGTGACGGGGCGGCGTCCGGCATTCGGGACCGCGATGCGGTTGCCCAACTGCCGTCATGCCCGCGCAGGCGGGCATCCAGCAGGCTCAACGGCAGGAAGACCGGCCATGGATCGTCATGCCCGCGCAGGCGGGCATCCAGTGGTTGTGCCGCGTGGCGTCTGGACCCCCGCGTTCGCGGGGGTGACGGGGTGGCGTCCGGCATTCGGGACCGCGATGCCGTTGCCCAACTGCCGTCATGCCCGCGCAGGCGGGCATCCAGCACCCATCGGCCCCGTTGAGGTCAATCACTTTCTGGAAAGAACCCCCATGAACATGGACACCATTGCCCTGTGCGAGCCCGACGGCGGCGCCGACGCGCAACCGCTGCTGGAGGCCGTGCTGGCTTCGGGGCGCTGGAGCGACGGCCCGATGCGCGAATCGTTCGAGCAGGTGCTGGCCGCCTGGGTCGGGCGCAAGCACGCGGTGGCCGTGGGCAGCGGCACGCTGGGCACCTGGATCGCGCTGCGCGCCCTGGGCATCGGTCCGGGCGACGAGGTGATCTGCGCCTCGCACACCTGGCACCAGGTGGCGCAGGCGATCACGCTGGCCGGGGCCACGCCCGTGTTTGCCGACATCAACTACTGGAGCGGCTGCCTGTCGCCCGAGAAGGCGGCGCAGCGCATTACCCCGGCCACGCGCGCCATCCTGGCCGGCAACACCAATGGCCACCCGGCCGCCTGGAAAGCACTGCGCGAACTGGCCGACGCGCACGGTCTGCGGCTGATGGAAGACAGCACCGAAGCGCTGGGCTCGCGCTACCTGGGCCGGATGGTCGGCACCTTCGGCGACGTGTCGGTGCTCGACTTCTCCGCGCCTTCGGCGCTGTGCACCGGCGAAGGCGGCATGCTGCTGACCGACGACGACGCGCTGGCGGTGGAGCTGCGTTACCTGCGCCAGCGCCGCCTGGCCGACCGGTCTTCGGTGTCGGTAGGCGCGCGCGTGCCGTTGCAGGCGGGCATGAGCGAGCTGACGGCCGCGCTTGGCCTGGCGCAACTGGCCGGGCTGGACGAGCGGCTGGCGCAGCGCAAGCAGGTGGAGACCTGGTACCACCAGCAGATGCAGAGCTTTGAAGGCATCAAGCCACCGTACCTGGCCGAAGACGTGGACGAGGTGCACTGGATGCTGTACGTGGTGCACCTGGGCAAGCGCTTCACGCGCAGCGCGCGCACCCAGATGATCGACGACCTGCGCGCCTGCGGCATCGAATCCGCCGCCTACAGCCACCCGCTGCACCAGCAGTTTTTCTACATGAACGCCCACGACGGCACCGGCCGCCAGCGCGGCGCACTGCCCGACACCGACCGCATCGGCGACCGCGCGCTGGCGCTGCCGCTGCACACGGGGCTGGACCCGGCGCAGATCCAGTACATCGTCAAGACGCTCAAGGACACCGCCACCAACGTCGGCGCCGGGGCGGCGATTTACCTTTGAAAGAAACACCATGTCCGACCTGATCGCCGACATCGCCCGCCAACTCGACGCGGGCCGCGTCATCCCCTACCTGGGCCCCGGCATGCTCGCGCTGTGCGCGGGCGATCCGGTGCCGGCCACGCCGCAGGCCCTGGTGGCGGTGATGACCGCCAAGGTCAGCGTGCCGCACAAGATCCGCCAGCGGCTGACGCAGGCCGCGCAGTACATCGAAAACTTCAAGCACCGCAAGTCGGTGGTGCAGATCATGGACGGCGCCTTCGCCGCCGTGCCCGAACCGTCGCCGCTGCACCGGGCGCTGGCGGCGAGCGCCGCGCCGCTGTGGGTGGACACCTGGTACGACGACACGCTGCTGGCCGCGCTGCGGCAGGCACGCCCCCAGGGCGGCTGGCGGCAGGTGCAGGGGTTGTCGCAATCCGAACATTTCGGCCAATGGACCGCCAGCTACGACGCCGACGACCAGCCGACCGACGCGCCCCTGGCCGACGCCGTGCCGCTGCTGTACCGGCCGCTGGGCGGGCGCAGCCCGGCGGGCAACTACCTGGTGTCGGACAGCGACCACGTGGAGGTGCTGACGGAAATCGACATCCAGACGCCGATTCCGGCCGTGGTGCAGGAGCGCCGCAAGGGCCGGCATTTCCTGTTCCTGGGCTGCCGCTTCGACGACCAGCTCACGCGCAGCTTCGCGCGCCAGATCATGAAGCGCTCCAGCGACACCCACTGGGCGGTGCTGCCCGATGCGCCCACGCGCATGGAAGCGCGCTTCCTGGAAGAGCAGGGCATCGCCCGCCTGCCCCTGTCGCTGGCGGCGTTTGCCGACGGGCTGACGCAGGCGCTGGCGCCGGCCTGACCCGCTCCGGCCCGGCGGTCCGGCCGCCGGGCTTTCCCTGGGCACCCTCTCCCCCATCACAACACCACCACCACCACCACCACCATGAGCGACATCACCATCCCCACGATCGCCCTCACCGTGCAACCCGGAGACCGGGTGTTTGACGCCGAGAGCGGCCTCACGCTGCTGGAGGCCCTGCGCCGTGCCGGCGTGCTCACGCACGCCTGCGACGGTGGCGCGGGCTGCACCGACGCCTGCCATGTGTTCGTGACCGAAGGGCGCAAGAGCCTGTCGAAAACCACGCGCGAGGAAAACGAACGCCTGGACGCGATCGTCGGTGTCGGGGCCAAGTCGCGCCTGGCCTGCCGCGCCGTGCTGGGCGACCAGCCGGTCACGGTCGAGATCCCGAGCTTCGCCTGATCGGCTTCCCGCCCGGCGCGCGCCGCCCGGCCACGCTCAGTGGCGCGAGAACAGGTCGCGCAGTTTGCACAGCGTGGTGGTCACGTCGAAGCGCGTGTCGGGCAGGGCTTCGCCGGCCAGCACCTTGTGCAGGGCGGTCTGCGGGTCGCTCTCGCCGGTGAGCAGCACCTCGGTGCCCCAGCCGGCCATGTGGCGCAGAAAGCCGTCGCCGGCGCTGCCCGCGATCATCAGCGCCACGCCGTGCAGCGGGTGCGGCCCGTCGTCGCGGAAATGGTGGGGCAACTGCGCCGTGTCCAGCGTCACCGTCTCGGGCGGCGGCACGGGCTGGCCGGGGATGCAGGTGTAGACCCGCCAGTGGCGGCACTGGCCGGCGTGGCCGGCGACGGTGGCCCCGTCGGGGCGGGTGGCGATGGCGATCTTCATGGCGGGTGGGGCGGCAAGTGGGCAGATACGGGGCGGCATGCCAGAACCGTGCCGCCGGGGCTCAGTCGAGTGCGACGAGGAACACACTGGACGCCTTGAACACGGCCGTGACCGCCACGCCCTCGGCCAGGCCCAGGCGCTGCACGCTCTGGTCGGTGACCACGGCGGTCAGCACGTGCTGGTCGCCGGGCAGGCCGATGGCCACTTCGGCATTGACCGGGCCGCGCTGCACGGCCACGACCTGGCCGCGAAACCGGTTGCGCGCCGAAACACGGCAAGGGTCGTCGGCGATCAGCATGATCGACGAGGCCTTGACGAAGGCCATCACGTCCTGCCCCGGCGCGAGCCCCAGGCCTTCGGCCGATTCGCGGGTGACGATGGCCGTCAGCTCCAGGCCGGGCGCCAGGCCGATGCGCACCTCGACGTCGACCGGGCCTTCGGTCAGGGCGATCACCGGGCCGGCGAACTGGTTGCGGGCGCTGGTCTTCATGCTCATCCTTCGCAGGGTCTGGCGGAAATCGGCCGCGTCGGCCACGCCGGCGTGGTCCAGGTTGCGGGCCAGGCGGTCCAGCGTGCGCTGGGCCTCGGCTTCCAGCGCGCGGTAGAAGGCGATCAGCCGCCGCGCGAACGCCGTCAGCTCGGTGCCCCCGCCGTGGCGGCCGCCGGTGGTCCGCCGCACCAGCGGCTGCGGCGCCAGGTTGTTCATGTCGTCCACCGCTTCCCACGCCGTCTTGTAGGACATGGGCACCGCGCGGGCGGCCTGCAGGATCGAGCCGTGCCGCTCGATGGCTTCGAGCAGGTGGATGCGGCGCTCGCCAAGGAAGCTGCCCATCGACGTGTCGATGAGCAGGCGGCCGGTGAGTTTGGGGGCCGATGTGTTCATGCCGACCCTTCGCACCGGCGTTGCGGTTGCCTTTGCGCAACGCCCCGGCGCACCATGGCGCCTGGTCCCCGGCAAAGGGGTGTGTCTTTCCGTCTTTCAACAGGAATCCAGCCATGAGCATCAGCGCCCGCAACGTGTTTCCCGGTACCGTCTCGGCCGTCGTCGAAGGCCCCATCCACGCCGAAGTGGAAATCACCATCAGCGGCGGCGACCGCCTGGTGGCCACCGTCACCACGGCCAGCGTGGCGGCGCTGGGCCTCAAGGCCGGCGTGTCCGCGGTGGCGGTGATCAAGGCCCCGTCGGTGACGCTGGTGGCCGGCGAGTCGCCGTGGCGTTTCAGCGCCCGCAACCAGCTCAAGGGCACGGTGGCCGCCGTGGTCGGCGGTGCCGTCAACAGCCAGGTCAAGGTTGCCCTGCCGGGCGGGGCCGTGCTGTCGGCCGTGGTCACCAACGACGCGGTGGCCGACCTCGCCCTGGCCGCCGGAGTGCCGGTGGTCGCCATGTTCAAGGCGGGCCAGGTGGTGGTGGGCGTGCCTGCCTGACCGGGGCGGCCGCGTGGGCGGGAGCGGCCGGGTCATCGCGGCATCCCCGCCTGCACGCTCAGGTGGTGGCGCGCGCGGCCGGCGTCGTAGTCGTCGACGCGCGTGTGCAGCACCAGCCAGCGCTGGTCGGTGAGGCGCCAGGCTTCCAGCGTTTCGGCGTAGACCGGTGCGACGTAGTAGGACTCGTCGTCGTCGCTGCGCAGTTCGGTGCGCACGTACCGGTAGGCGCGGTAGCAGGGCGCGTGCTGCGCGTCGTAGCCCTGGATGCGGTCGGCCGTGGTGTCGGGCGCCGGCAGCACGTCAAAACGCACCGGCGCCACCACCGCGTGGGCCATGTGGTCGGGCAGGTCTTGCGACCAGGGGATGTCGTGGCGCCAGCGCACCGGGCAGTCGGCTCGGGTCGGGCGCTGGGTGCGCAGTCGGGTGGCAATGGGCATCGGAACACTCCTGGAGGCCGGCCGGGCAGGGGCCCGGTCCACAGGGCTTGTCGGGTTCGGTCGTTATGGGGTTGTCGAAACAACGACAAACCCGACACGAACGGGACAAAGCCCACCACACGGCCCGTGAACGGGCCCTGCGTTATGGCCTGGGGCAAACAACGTGCCAGCGCTACCGCGCGGTCCGTCTGCGCCCTGATAAAGCAACCCGGCCAGCGCCTGGGCGCTGCAGCTGGATCGCGCCGCGCTGGCGCAAATCCTGCGGCGCAGGGTCTTCAACGTGCTCGCCGTCAACAACGACGACCACACCAAGAACTTCTTGTTCCTGCTGCGCGAGGGCGGCCGGTGGGAGCTGGCGCGCGCCCACGACATCACACACGCCTACAGGCCCGACAGCGAATGGGTGCGAGAACATCAGATGTCGGTCAACGGCCGGTTCGTCGGCATCACCCGCGCAGACGTGCGCAGCGCGACGCTGGAGCGAATTCGCGCGGGAGGCCGGCGTTGCGGCGGAAGAGACCACAACCATTGCGGGGCACATGGCTGAGCGCGGGCGGGTGTTCGGGTCATAGGGTTGCAACGAAGCGAGTTGTCGGGCGGGGCAGCCGATCACTGCAGGGAATTCAAGGGCGGGTCAAGGCTGAATGCGGTCCTTCGGGCGCCGACCTTCGGCCGGCAGCTTTCGACCCGGAGCGGTCATACGAGGATCCAAGGCGAAGCGGTCACTCGGTGTGGGCGGGTGCGGAGTTTCGTGTTTTACTTATACCCGCACAACGAACGGGGGCCTGACCTCTAACTTGCCTAAAAAGAACATATGACACGCACAGAATTTGCCGAACGGATTGCCGCAGGTCTTGGCGGATGGTTTCAACAACTAGCAGCGCAAAACTTAGAGCATCAGGTGGGAGAAGATGCCGCTCGCGTTGAACTGGTTCGCATGATTAGCGCCCAACGCGCGTTTGTGCCGGATACTGCCGCACGACCAACAAACTGGCCCACGAATACGAAAAAGCGACTGGACATTGCCGTTCTTGGAAGAAGGGCTGGAGCGCAAGGCTGGTACGGCGCAATTGAGCTCAAGTGGCCTGGAGAGAGCATTGCTGTTGCAGCCACCCGACAAGCCATAGTCGAAGATGCGGTACGCGTGGCGTTCTCCGCCACCAACAATCTATGCGCCAATTTTGTTGTTCTGGGTGGTACCACAGCTGCTTTAACGGCGCTGTTCGATACCCCACACCCGCAAGCACCACAGCAAGAACAGCAACGCGTAGCTTTTTCAAATCTCTTCTCCCGCGTTCTTGCAAACCACGAAGGTACGCTAACAAACGCCGATTTGAATACTCATTTCCCAGACTTCGGCGATCGTGTTCCACAAACAACTTTCAATGGATGGAATCGCAGACTAAAGACCGAACTTGTAACGGTGGCCCATGCAACTGTGGGAGCTACCGTAAAGGGAAGTGTGTATGTATGGCAGTGCAAAAAGTAAGTGGGCTAACTGGTCGTTCAACACAGACGCCAATACGGGCAGGCCTTCGGCATTCTCATTGCCTGTATTGGTACCCTCCGCACATCGTACTCCGGCGCCGGTTAACTAGGGCGTTAGGCTTACAAGTGAATAGCAAAGCCAAGAAGGCGCTTTAACGTGATTGATCCCGTAACTATAGGCGCATGGATCGGCGTACTCGTCGCTCTTGGTGGTGCGATAGCCGGTACAGTCAAGTTCCTCTTCTGGGTTTTTGACGAATGGCAGAAACGAAAGAACAGCGAAGGTTTCGTCGTTCCAACAGTCACCCTGCAGCTTTGTGAGTTGCCGGAAGGAAATTGCTGGTGGCATATGGGAAAAAGGGGCGATGAACCAGTTATGCAAGTGGTTGGAAGAATGTTGGTTACTAACATTGCCACCGTTCCAGTTCGCATTCCTCGGGTTGAACTGCGATACGGCATTCTTGGACGCAAACGGGTAGCTGGCATGGTAATGGTATCTCGCGTGTTGCATGAGAATATGTATGGCATGTACGATATTGAGCCACACGAAACGCGAAACTTGAGTTTTGATTTCTGGGTATATCCCCCAGTTGCTTCTACTGCAGAGGCATTCAGTCCGCGTCAGATTAGGTTCTTCGATCAGTTCGGAAATTGTCACTCCGTAAAACGCCTTGTGTTTCGATCCGACGCACCAAAGCAAGACCTCACCCCAAAGGAACCAGAGGAGCACCTTTACGCGATTACTGACTCCATCGAGCAACAGGTCGCGTCGGTTCTAAAGGCTGAAATCCGCCGCTATCAAGTCTGTGGAAGGAGAACTGGCGGCTTAGGTAGCATCCATATTGTCTATCGCAGTAAAGCTCTGAGAGGGGTAGGCAGTGACTCGTGGACACCTGATTCTCCCGCAAATCAATTGATAGCGCAGGATCCTGATGCTGCTTCTCTTAGTTCTGACAATCTCGAAACGCTGATTCGAGTTTACGAATCATATGAATCCGACGACGAGCGTGAGAGATTCGTGAAGGCGCTGCTTGATAGATTAGAAGCTGGGAAAGGATACCTATCTATTTCGTATTTTATTGTGTGTGTGCTTTGGAAGACCGGCTTCCTGAGTCCAGCGCTCGAGAAAGCAAAACGCGATCTCCCTATTGGAGAAACAAAGGTCTTTGGCCTCAGCAATGTGCTTATGCTTTTCAATGGACTATTGCGTTACCGACACAATGACTTTACGAGCTCAATGCTTGATGAGATTGAGCGATTTACACATGGATTGGGCGAGCACACCTTCCTAATTCCAGAAAAGATTGCGGCTATCCGAGCAATGCGGCTATAGGGCAATAATCAAAATGAAGCCCAACAAACGCATCCATCTCACCGAGTACAGCGGGCCATGCGCGCTTCCGTGGCAGGTGATGCGCAACGTTGAACGACTGCTTCGCTGTCTAAGCTAAGACCGCTCCTGGCCGGGTGCCGCCCACGGATGCGTGCGCGTCGGAAGTCTGCAACCGCTGCAGAACAGTCCTTCAACGCAATGCGTTGAACTGATCAAAAGGGGCCGTCGGCAGAAGTCACCGTCAATGCCGCATCTCATCAAACCCCGCCGCCATCGCCTCGCGCAACTCCAGATCCGCCGCCGCATCCACCAGCGGGTCTTCTCCTCGCGACCAAGCGGCCTGTGCGTCGGGACGGTCCAGCGCCAGCACCAGGGCGTGGTTGAGTTCGTAGGCGCCCCAGGCTTTGCCCTGGTCGCGCAGGGCGGCCTGCAGGGCGGCCTGCAGCACCAGGCGGACCGTGCGGTGCGGGCCGGAGAAGGGCACTTGATCCACGCGGCCGGCGGCGGCGTCGGCGCAGGCGCGCCGGTCGTGTGAGGCATGGCCGCGGCAGGCCAGGGGCCGCGCGCGGTGGATGAGGCACACACCTTTGACGACGAAGGCGCAGCGGCGGCGGGCGGCGACGCGGGCGGTCTCGTCCAGGCCGCGGGTGGCGGCGTCGGCTTCGTGCACGGCACCGATCAGGTCGATGCCGTGGCGCTGCAGGGCGGGCGCGGTGGCGCGCAGGCAGTCGGCCAGCACGAACACTTCGGGGGCGAGCGCGGTCACGCGCAGGGCGCAACAACTGGCGCAGCCTTTGGCGCAGTCGACCGGGGGCTGGCCTTCGCACTGGATCGCGACATTGCCGTCGAAGCTGTCCCAGGCCTGCAGCAGCGTCGCTTCGGTGCCCTGGCTGGCGAGGGTGTGGGTGAAGGCGGCGCGCTGTTCGCGGAAAAAGGCTTCGGGCCCTGTGTCGGACGGTGCGTTCACTGGTCGGGGTTTCGTGAAAGGGGGGTGCCCTGCCGATGCAAGAGGCATGCCCCGCCAGCGGGCCTGGGCGGTGGGGTCAGAAGCACTCGTTTTCGAGCTGGTCGAGCCAGGCCAGGCCGGTGTCGTCGCCCTGGTCTTCGAACAGCTCGCGGATCGGGTTGACGAAGCTGGCCAGCAGCAGGAGGTCGTCGCAGCGCATGCCCCGGGTGGCGGCGCGGCGCTGGAAGAAGTAGCGCCAGAACGGATCGTCCAGACCGTCGGTGTGGCTGCCGATGCGCGCCATCATGCGCTGGCACTGGCCTTCGACATCGATGCCTTTGAAGCTGCGGTAGCGGTCACTGGGGGCGGCGGTGGCGGGCATGGGGGCGGGTGGCTGGGGCTGTGGTGCGGCCGGTCTGGGGCTGCGTGGCGTTCGTGTCTGTCGGCTGATCGCCTGGCCGCGCCGGATCGGGCGCCGCTGGAACGCCGCCAGCAGGGGCGCGCCGTCGGGGCTTTCGAGCCAGCTCAGGAGATCGGTGGGGCCCACTACACCGATTTGCCCTTGAGCAGGCGCGCGCGCTCGGACGGGCTGTAGTTGCTGAACATGCCGGCGGCGTCGGCGGCGCGCCGGTGGGCCAGGCGGATGGCTTCGATCTTGCCGGCGGGCGCGATGCGCGAGACGGTTTTGTCCAGCGCGGTGCTGCCGCAGTGCGGGCAGGTGGGCGTGGTGCCGCTGCGCACCAGCCGCTCGAAGTCGGCGTGGCAGGCGGTGCAGTGGTAGTCAAACAGGGGCATGGGCGGCTCCTTCGGTGGGGGTGTCGGCCGTGGGGCAGCGGTGGCGGGCCGAGGGGCAGGTGTCGAGCGACGCGGGCGGCACCGGGCTGGCCAGGCCGACCCAGGCGTGCACGGCGGCGGGGTCGAAGCCGACGTGGCGGCTGCCGTCGTCACGGCACCGCATGAGCGGGCGGCGAATCAGCAGCGGCTCGGCGATCAGCAGGGCCAGGGCGGCGTCGGCGTCCAGCGCTTCGGGCAGCACCTCGCCACTTTTGACACGCGGTGCCGAGCGGTTGAACCAGTCGGCCACGGGCAGCGGCGCCAGAAACGCCAGCAGGGCTTCGCGCGTCCAGGGCGCGGTCAGCAGGTTGCGCCGTTCCAGCGTGTGGCCGGCGGCTTCCAGCGCGGCGCGCTGGCGGGCGTTGCCGCCGCAGCCGGGTTTTTCGTAGAAGACGATGTGGGCCATGGGGGGCTCCGGGTCAGGCGGGGGTGGGTGTGACGAGCTGGTCGGCCAGGGCCAGCAGGCCGCTGGTCTGGTCGGTGATGGCGCGCACGGTGGCCGGCTGCAGGCGGTGCAGCCAGCGCGCGGGCAGGCGCGCGGCGCCGCAGCGGGCGCCGGCCAGCATGCCGACGAGGGCGCCGGTGGTGTCGGCGTCGTCGCCCTGGTTGACGGTGGCGATCAACGCGGTCTCGAAGTCGTCGTGGGTGGTGGCGAAATGCAGCACGGTCTGCACCGTGTCCACGACGTAAGCGGTGGCGCGGCCCGGGTAGGGGGTGAAGCGGAAGTCGGGCACGGTGGCCACCCAGTCGTGCAGCCGCTGGCGCCAGGCGGCGGGGGCTTCGCCCGCCAGCGCCGCGCGCAGGAGCTGGCCCACGCCGATCACGGCGGCGTCGGACAGCGGGTGGTGGTGCGTGAGGCGTGCCTGCGCCAGCGACACGCGCTGGAAGGCCGCGTCGTCGCCCAGGGTGGCCAGGGCCACGGGCAGGTTGCGCATGAGCGCGCCGTTGCCGCCGTCGCCCGCGTTGGGCGGGCCTTGCAGGCTTCCTTCGTGCAGAAAGCGCAGGATGCCGCGGCGGCAGGTGTGGCCGCAGTCGACCGGGCGGGCGCGCAGCCAGTCGGCAAAGCCCTGGCCGATGGTGTGCACCAGGGTGTGGTCGCCATGCGTGCCCAGGCGGGCGATGCCGGCCGCGCCGCCACGCAGCAGGGCGTCGCCCAGGGCCAGGCTCAGGGTGGTGTCGTCGGTCACCTGGCCGCGCGCCAGGCGCAGCCAGCCGCCGCCGACGATATCGCGGTGCACGCCGTGGCAGGCCTGGATCTCGCGCGGGCGCATGAATTCCACCGTGGCGCCCAGCGCGTCGCCGATGGCCAGGCCCAGGTAGGCGCCCAGCGCGCGGTCGAACAGGGCGCCGGCGGGGGTTCCCGGCGCGGGGTGGTGGGGGCGGGCCTCAGTCATACCGCGCCACCACGTCGTAGTCGCCACCCAGGGCCAGCACCTCCTGCTCGCCATGCAGCCAGTGGCCGGGCAGCAGGCCGGGGAAGAACAGCACCTTGCAGGCGGGCACCAGGGCTTCGAACACCCAGTCGCCGAAACAGCCCGCGTCGTCGGCCGAGAGGCTGAACGAGACCAGGCTGTTGAGCCGCACGGTGCAGCGCCGGCCCGGGCCCCGGGGCGCTGTGGCCGGCGGGCGCAGGCTGCCGGCGACGATCTGCTCTTCGCAGCGGGTGCTGCCGCGCCACAGGCGCAGGTGTGCCGCGCCCGCCGCCGCGTGCCCGGCCAGGCCGAAACGCTGCAGGGCCCACTGGCAGAAGGTGTAGAGCAGGTCCAACTGCTGGTGGATGTTGTTGTTGTGCAGGCGGCTGGCGGCCTTGTCTTCGAGGTAGGCGATCCAGCTCGGCGACGGGAAGCGCGCCAGCGGCACGCGGTGGTGGGTGGGCACCAGGCCGAAGCGGCTTTCGACCCAGCCCTTGAGCACGGCGCCGGCCTGGCTGCCGGTGTCGATGCCCCAGCCCTGCAGCAGCCGGCGCCAGCTGCTGCGCCAGCGGCGGCGTTCGGCCGCGCCGAGCGTGGCGGCCTCGGCGGGGGCCGGGGCACGCAGGCCGAAGGCGATGTCCAGGTAGTGCACGAAAACCTCGGCGGCGGCGGGCAGGTCGGGTGAACGCTCCATCAGCTGGAACAGGCCGGGGTGGGTTTCGCGCACCCCGGCGATGGCCAGGGCCACGGGGTGCGCGTTGAACGCGGCGCTGGCCAGCACCGGCGCCGGCACGCCCACCAGGTTGGTGGTGTACCAGCGGTGGGGCTGGGCCTGTTCCGCGTCCATGACCACCGGCGGGTCACTCAGACGGGGCGGTTCTCGTTCGGGTTGCGCACTGGGCCCATGAGCTGCAGGCCCTCTTCGTAGGTGATGGTGTCGAAGGTGACGTCGAACTTCAGCGCGGCGTTGGCAACGGCGTCGAGCTTGCCGGCGGTGTCCTTCTTCTTGAGCTCGGCCTTTTCCAGGTAGAGCAGTTCCAGCATCTCGTTGTAGACCGTGTTTTCCAGGATGGGCAGCACGTAGAACATCGCGCCCTTGTAGGGCACCTGGTACTTCTTGCTCAGGTCGATGTTGTCGCAGTAGAGGAAGTATTTGCCGCCGGCGCTGAGCGTGTCGCCCAGGGCTTCGGCCACGTCCTTGAGCGATTCGAAGGACAGCAGCCAGCCGCAGAAGAACGGGAGCTTGTCGTCGCCGCGCGTGGCGATGGCCATCACCTGGTCGCAGGTGAGTTCGGGCGGGCGGGCCTCGTCGGCGAGCTTGGCGGCAAAGCGCAGCGCGAGTTCGCCCCGGAAGCCGAAGCGGCCGGCCACGTGGGTCGGGGCCTTGAGCACGGGGTTGAGCAGACGGCCTTCGGCTTCGAGGCGGGCGAAAGCGGTTTCATCGATCTCATTGAGCACGGTCGAGTCGGTCATGGCGGTTCCTGAGCGGGGTTGAGGGCGGCCGGATGGCCGGTGTCCTGGAAGCGCCTGTCTGCAATGAACGTACCACCCGCCCGCTGCGCCCGCAGGGGCTGCAAACCCGACACAAACGGCGCCGGCCCCGTGCCGTTTGCGACGCAGGGCGCGGGCTTTGTCGGATTCGGAACAAAGCCCGCGTGTGGCTGGCCCTGCAGTGCGGAGAGCCTTGATTTCACTGGGAAATCGGCAGGAATGGCCCTGTGAAGAAGGGCCGCGGACGTGGGCGAAAAGCATGGCACGGAAGCTGCGATGGACGGGCTGCGCGGACACAAGTCCGGCCGATGCGTGATCCGATAAGAAGACCTATAGGCACGTCAGGCTGACCTGGTCGCGGAGTTTCGCAACCTTGGTTTCAACCCTTCCTTTCTTGGAGTACTGACATGGCTAAGCTTCGTCAAATCGCCTTCTACGGCAAAGGTGGCATCGGCAAATCCACCACCTCGCAAAACACCCTGGCCGCCCTCGCCGAAATGGGCCAGAAGATCCTCATCGTCGGCTGCGACCCCAAAGCCGACTCGACCCGCCTGATCCTGCACGCCAAGGCGCAGGACACCATCCTCTCGCTGGCCGCTGAAGCCGGTTCGGTAGAGGATCTGGAGCTGGAAGACGTGATGAAGATCGGCTACCGCGACATCCGTTGCGTGGAATCCGGTGGCCCGGAACCGGGCGTGGGCTGCGCCGGCCGCGGCGTGATCACCTCGATCAATTTCCTGGAAGAAAACGGCGCCTACGAAGGCGTGGACTACGTGTCCTACGACGTGCTGGGTGACGTGGTGTGCGGCGGCTTCGCCATGCCCATCCGCGAAAACAAGGCGCAGGAAATCTACATCGTGATGTCCGGCGAGATGATGGCCATGTACGCCGCCAACAACATCTCCAAGGGCATCCTGAAGTACGCCAACAGCGGTGGCGTGCGTCTGGGCGGCCTGGTCTGCAACGAGCGCCAGACCGACAAGGAATACGAACTGGCCGATTCCCTGGCCGGCATGCTGGGCAGCCGCCTGATCCACTTCGTGCCGCGCGACAACATCGTGCAGCACGCCGAACTGCGCCGCATGACCGTTCTGGAGTACGCGCCGGAATCCAAGCAGGCCCAGGAGTACCGCACCCTGGCCCAGAAGGTCCACGGCAACGCCGGCAACGGCACCATCCCCACCCCCATCACCATGGACCAGCTGGAAGACCTGCTGATGGAGCACGGGATCATGAAGACCATCGACGAGTCGCAGGTCGGCAAGACCGCCGCCGAACTGGCCGCTGCCTGAGTTTTCCGAGCGCCGCGCCCGCCGAACCCACAGGCCGGTGCGGCGCGGCCCCAGACCCCACCATCCAATGGAGTGACCCATGACCGCCACCGTTGAAGAGCGCAAGGCCGCCAACAAGGCCCTGATCGAAGAAGTGCTCAAGGCCTATCCCGAGAAGATGGCCAAGCGCCGAGCCAAGCACCTGAACCTCTACGAAGAGGGCAAGCCCGATTGCGGCGTGAAGTCCAACATCAAGTCGCTGCCCGGCGTGATGACCATCCGCGGCTGCGCCTACGCCGGCTCCAAGGGCGTGGTCTGGGGCCCGATCAAGGACATGGTGCACATCTCGCACGGCCCGGTGGGCTGCGGCCAGTACAGCTGGGCGGCGCGCCGCAATTACTACATCGGCCAGACCGGGGTGGACTCCTTCGTGACGATGCAGTTCACCTCCGACTTCCAGGAAAAAGACATCGTCTTCGGCGGCGACAAGAAGCTGGACAAGATCATCGACGAGATCCAGGAACTGTTCCCGCTGAACAAGGGCATCTCGATCCAGTCGGAGTGCCCGATCGGCCTGATCGGCGACGACATCGAAGCGGTGTCGAAGAAGAAGAGCAAGGAGTACGAAGGCAAGACCATCGTGCCCGTGCGCTGCGAAGGCTTCCGCGGCGTCAGCCAGTCGCTGGGCCACCACCTGGCCAACGACGCGATCCGCGACTGGGTGTTCGACAAGACCGACCCGAACAAGCGCCCCGACTTCGTTTCCACCCCGTACGACGTGGCCATCATCGGCGACTACAACATCGGCGGCGACGCCTGGTCCAGCCGCATCCTGCTCGAAGAAATGGGCCTGCGCGTGATCGCGCAATGGTCCGGCGACGGCACCATCGCCGAGCTGGAGAACACGCCCAAGGCCAAGCTCAACGTGCTGCACTGCTACCGCTCGATGAACTACATCAGCCGGCACATGGAAGAGAAGTACGGCATTCCCTGGTGCGAGTACAACTTCTTCGGCCCGACCCAGATCGAGAAGAGCCTGCGCGAAATCGCCAGCCATTTCGACGACGCCATCAAGGCCAAGACCGAAGCCGTGATCGCCAAGTACAAGCCGCTGATGCAGGCCGTCATCGACAAGTACAAGCCCCGCCTGCAAGGCAAGAAGGTGATGCTGTACGTGGGCGGCCTTCGTCCGCGCCACGTGATCGGCGCCTACGAAGACCTGGGCATGGAAGTGGTCGGCACCGGCTACGAGTTCGGTCACAACGACGACTACCAGCGCACCACGCACTACATCAAGGACTCGACGCTGATCTACGACGACGTGACCGGCTACGAGTTCGAGCACTTCGTCGACAAGGTCAAGCCCGACCTGATCGGCTCGGGCATCAAGGAAAAGTACGTGTTCCAGAAGATGGGCGTGCCCTTCCGCCAGATGCACAGCTGGGACTACAGCGGCCCCTACCACGGCTACGACGGCTTCGCCATCTTCGCCCGTGACATGGACATGGCGATCAGCTCGCCGATCTGGAGCCTGACCAAGGCGCCCTGGAAGAACTGACACCCCACCGTTTTCAAGGAGAGCGTCATGCCCCAATCCGCCGACAAGATCCTCGACCACGAACTGCTGTTCCGTGAGCCCGAGTACCAGGAACTGTTCAAGAACAAGAAGGAGCAGTTCGAATACAACCACAGCGACGAAAAGGTCGGTCAGGTCATCGAATGGACCAAGACCGAGGACTACAAGGCCAAGAACTTCGCCCGCGAAGCGCTGACCGTCAACCCGGCCAAGGCCTGCCAGCCGCTGGGCGCCGTCTACGTCGCCAACGGCTTCCACAAGACCCTGAGCTTCGTGCACGGTTCGCAGGGTTGCGTGGCCTACTACCGCTCGCACTTCTCGCGCCACTTCAAGGAGCCGACGTCCTGCGTGTCCTCGTCCATGACGGAAGACGCAGCCGTGTTCGGCGGCTTGAACAACATGGTCGACGGCCTGGCCAACGCCTACAACCTGTACAAGCCCGACATGATCGCGGTCAGCACCACCTGCATGGCCGAGGTGATCGGTGACGACCTGAACGCCTTCATCAAGACGTCCAAGGAAAAGGGCTCGGTCCCCGCCGAGTTCGACGTGCCGTTCGCCCACACCCCGGCTTTCGTCGGCAGCCACATCACCGGCTACGACAACGCGCTGGTGGGCGTGCTGCAGCATTTCTGGGACGGCAAGGCCGGCACCACCGAGGCGCTGACCCGCGTGCCCGACGACAGCATCAACTTCATCGCCGGCTTCGATGGTTTTGTCGTCGGCAACATGAAGGAAATCCGCCGCATCTTCGACCTGTTCGGCGTCAAGGTGAACGTGCTGTGCGACCCGTCGGGCTCGTGGAGCACGCCCACCGACGGTGAGTTCCGCATGTACGAAGGCGGCACGACCAAGGAAGAGGTGATCGCTGGCCTGCACGCCAAGGCGACCATCGTGTTCCAGGAATACTGCTGCGAGAAGACCAGCAAGTACCTGGTTGAAAAAGGCCAGGAAGTGGTGGCGCTCAATGCCCCGGTGGGCGTGGCCGGCACCGATGCGTTCGTGATGGCCATCAGCCGCCTGACCGGCAAGCCGGTGCCGGCCGAACTGGAGCGCGAGCGCGGTCTGCTGGTGGACGCCATGGCCGACAGCCAGGCCCACCTGCACGGCAAGCGCTACGCCCTGTACGGCGATCCGGACCAGATGCTGGGCTACACGCAGTTCCTGCTGGAGCTGGGCGCCGAGCCGGCCCACGTGCTGGCCACCAATGGCAACGACGCCTGGGCTGCCAAGGTGCAGGCGGTGTTCGACAGCTCGCCCTACGGTGCCGGCTGCAAGGTTTACCCCAAGCGCGACCTGTGGCACCTGCGGTCGCTGCTGTTCACGGAACCGGTGGACTTCCTGATCGGCAACACCTACGGCAAGTACCTGGAGCGCGATACCGGCACGCCGCTGGTGCGCCTGGTGTTCCCGATCTTCGACCGCCACCACTACCACCGCTTCCCGACCTGGGGCTACGAAGGCGGCATGCGCCTGCTGGTCAACCTGCTCGACGAGTTCTTCGAAACCCTGGACGCGAACACCATCGTCACGGGCAAGACCGACTACTCGTACGACATCATTCGTTGAATGTGTCCCCCCGCGCCGCGCTGCGCGCGTCACCCCCCCAGGGGGCGATGCGTGTGGCCCGGCGGATCCGGTTCCCCCGCATCCTTGCCTTGTCAATGCCTTGTTGCCTGGAGATGGTCATGGACGTCGCTCACGAAGCAGAGGATCCGATCTCGACAGCCATGCCTTGGTACGTGCGGCTGTGGCGCTGGATGTGCAACGGGCGTGATGAGATCAACTGGGAGTTCGACACATGGACACCACCCTGGTGAAACACACGCGGGACGGTCGCGCGGTCGAGGTGACCGGCGGCTGGATCTGTCTGGCCGGTGCGCCCGAGGCCGACCGGCTGGTGCCGGTGACCGAGCACCCCAACCGGCAGGCGATCCTGGCGGCGGTGCCGGACGCCACGCACATGGCGGGCCGCCTGCCGCTGACCTCTGCCGAGGCGTCGGTGGCGCGGGCGGCGCTGATGGCCGCGCAAGCGGCCTTCGACGCCAGCCCGGCGGGCATCGCCCAGCGCCTGCGCCAGGCGCTGTGGGACAAGGTAGCTGCCGAGGGGGTGGAATGAACGGGCGCGGTCTGGAGCGGGCGCCGTGATCCATGTCGTGTCCATCGGGCCGGCGCAAGACCACGCCACGGCCTGGTTCGCCTACGACGACGCCGACTTTGCGCGCAAGGTGGCCGCCACCGACCCGCTGGCCGCGTGGGAAATCCACGATGTCGCGACGGTGGCCGAGCTGCTGGCCGATCAGGGGCACGACACGGTGGACGCCGCCGCGCAGGCCGCCTGTCCGGCCCTGTGCGCACTGGGTGCGCGCTACGGCTGGGAACACCCGCTGTACCGCGCCGACCACCTGCTGGGCCGGGGCGTGCTCAGCGAGGAACCGGTCAGCGTGCGCTCCGCGTTCGAAGCGGCGCTGCAGGCCCGGCCGGGCACGCACCGCCTCTACGGGACGGACACCGAAGCGGTGGGCGCGTTTGAAGGGGCCGACCCCTGGCTGTGTGCCCCCGCGCACTGGCGCGCCCGGCATGCGCTGCACCAGCAACTGCTGGCGCTGGACGTGCTGGCCGACAACCTGTGACGGGACGGCGCCCATGCTTCACCGCCTGCAAAGCGACATCCTGATCCACAGCGGCCAGGCCATCGAGACGCTGCTGCAGCCGATGCAGGCCGAGCACGAACTGTTCGACAGCACGGCCACGCTCAACGCGGTTGAAGCCCACCTGCTGGTGATGGCGCAGACCCTGGCGCACCTGGCGCCGCCGCTGGTGTTGCGCCTGGACCGCATCGACTGGCAGGGCTGGGGGCGTTTGCAGCGGCTGCTGGAAAGCGACGACCCCACCCGGCAGGAAGCCGTCTGGTACGGCGTGCGTGCCCTGGTGCCCGCCACGCTGGCGCTGGTGGCCGACCTGCGGCGGCGCGAGCCGGGCTGGTTCGGCCTGCATGTCTGAAGGTGCCCCGCCGTGGACCGTGTCGGCGGGCCGATGCGGGCCCGCGGGGTTGGCATTTTTTCTTCTCCACGAGGAACCTCATGGAATCCGTTGAAGCCTTTCTGGCGCACGCCATCCGCATCGAACAGGAGGCGGCGCTGCGCTTCGGCCAATTGGCCGATGCCATGACCACCCAGGGCAACCGCGAGGTGGGACGCCTGTTCCGGCAACTGGCGAACTATTCCTTGCTGCACCTGGCCGACGCGCGCGAGCGTGCCGGTTACCGCGAACTGCCGCCGCTGCGTCCCGAGGACTACACCTGGCCCGACATCGAGAGCCCCGAGGCCGCAGCGATCTGGGCGGCCGACCCGATGCTGGGGCGCGAGCAGGCGCTGCAGGTGGCACTGGCCGCCGAACAGAGTGGGCTGGATTACTACAGCGATGTCATGCAGCAGACCGTCGACCTCGAGCTGCGGGCGCTGGCCCAGGAGTTCGCCGACGAAGAGGCGGGGCACGTGGCCGAACTCCAGCGCTGGATTGCCCTGCACCAGGCGGGCCAACCTCTGCCCACGGATGTTTAGCAACAAGCGCCAAAGCGCTGAACACGCCGCGCACGCCGCGCACGCCGCGCATTTCACCCCGTCACGCCCGCGAAAGCGGGCGTCCACCGTTGGCGGTGGCGCAGATCGCTGGTCGAGCGGCTGAACCGGCTGGGGGCCGACGCCGGGTCCTTTCGCCTTGTCGCAAACCATCCGTCGGGATTGCTTCAAAACCTTCACAGAACCACCGCCAAACAGCCTGAAAACTGCCCAATGAACCTGGCATCAAACCTGCAAAGAGCCCCTCAACCCACGTTGACAGGAGCGCGCCATGTCGGTTTCCCTCAAAGCCAAAATCGCTGAAGTGTTCGAGGAGCCTGGGTGCGACATCAACCAGGGCAAGAGCGAGAAGGAACGCAAGAAGGGCTGCACCAAGCAGCTTTCGCCCGGCGCGGCCGCGGGCGGGTGTGCGTTTGACGGCGCCAAGATCGCGCTGCAGCCGGTGGCCGACGTGGCCCACCTGGTGCACGGGCCGATTGCCTGCGAGGGCAACAGCTGGGACAACCGCCACAGCGCGTCCTCGCATTCGCAGATCTACCGCACCGGCTTCACCACCGACATCAACGAGCTCGACGTGATCTACGGCGGCGAGAAGCGGTTGTTCAAGTCGATCCGCGAAATCATCGAGAAATACGACCCGCCGGCGGTTTTTGTCTACCAGACCTGTGTGACCGCGCTGACCGGCGACGACATCGAGGCAGTGTGCAAGCGCGCGGCCGAGAAGTTCGGTAAGCCGGTGATACCGGTCAACGCGCCGGGCTTCGCCGGCCCCAAGAACCTGGGCAACAAGCTGGGCGCCGAGGCCATCCTCGACCACGTCATCGGCACCCGCGAACCCGCGTTCACGACGCCGTACGACATCAACATCATCGGCGAGTACAACCTGGTCGGCGAGCTCTGGCAGGTCAAGCCGCTGCTGGATGCGCTGGGCATCCGCATCCTCTCGTGCATCAGCGGCGACGGCAAGTACAACGAGATCGCTTCGGCCCACCGCGCCAGGGTGAACATGATGGTCTGCAGCAAGTCGATGATCAACATCGCGACCAAGATGCAGCAGCGCTACGGCATCCCGTATTTCGAGGGTTCGTTCTACGGCATCAGCGACATGAGCGAGACGCTGCGCCAGATCGCGAAGCTGCTGGTGCAGCAGGGGGCCGACGCCGAACTGCTGGACCGCACCGAACGCCTGATCGAGGTGGAAGAGGCGCGGGCTTACAAGCGCATCGCCGAATACAAGGCGCGCCTGGCCGGCAAGCGCGTGCTGCTGATCACCGGCGGCGTGAAGTCCTGGTCGGTGGTGGCGGCGCTGCAGGAAGGTGGCATGGAGATCGTTGGCACCAGCGTCAAGAAGAGCACCAAGGAAGACAAGGAAAAGCTCAAGGAGATCATGGGCGAAGGCGCCGACGCCCACATGATCGACGACATGACGCCGCGCGAGATGTACGCCATGCTCAAGGACGCACGCGCCGACATCATGCTCAGCGGCGGCCGCTCGCAGTTCGTCGCGCTCAAGGCGCGCATGCCCTGGCTGGACATCAACCAGGAGCGTTATTACGCCTACGCCGGCTACGAGGGCATGGTCGAGCTGGTGCACCAGATCGATCGCACGCTGGCCAACCCGGTCTGGCAGCGCGTGCGCATCGCCGCGCCCTGGGGCGACGACGGTGAGACCCTGGGGGCCGTGGCGCCGACCGCATCGACGGCGCACCTGGCGTCCGTGGCAGCCAAAGCCATGGGTCTCGAACCCGAAGAAGTCCCGGTCTGAACGGAGCGCGCCATGGCACACGTCGTCGAATCCAAGAAAGCCTGCACGGTCAACCCGCTCAAGATGAGCCAGCCGCTGGGTGCGAGCATGGCCTTCCTCGGGCTGGATGCCTGCATGCCGGTCATGCACGGCTCGCAGGGCTGCACGTCCTTCGGTCTGGTGCTGCTGGTGCGGCACTTCAAGGAAGCCATCCCGCTGCAGACCACGGCCATGAACGAGGTGACCACCATCCTCGGCGGTTACGAGAACATCGAGGCCGCGCTGCTCAACATCCGCAAGCGCGCGGCGCCCAAGCTGATCGCGATCTGCTCCACCGGCCTGACCGAGACCAAGGGCGACGACGTGAACGGCTTCCTGGCGCTGGCACGGCAGAAGCACCCGGAGCTGGCCGATACCGAAATCATTTACGTGTCGACGCCCGACTACGTGGGCGCGTTCGAGGATGGTTTCAAACACGCCATCACCGGTGTCGTGAAGTCGCTGGTGAAGCCACTGCCGCTGGTGCAGGATCAGGTCACGCTGCTACCGGGTAGCCACCTGTCGCCGGGCGACATCGACGAACTGCGCGAGATCATCGAAGCCTTCGGTCTCAAGGCCATCGTGCTGCCCGACCTGTCGGGTTCGTTGGATGGCCACATCCCGCCCGACTGGCGCGGCACCACGCTGGGTGGCACCTCGCTGGACGACATCCGCGCGGCCGGCGCCTCGTCCTGGACCATCGGTGTCGGTGAACAGACCCGCGAAGGCGCCGAGGCGCTGCAGGCCATCAGCGGCGCGCCGTTTCAGATCTTCGAGCGCCTGACCGGCATCGAGGCCAACGACCGTTTTCTGATGCGCCTGTCGCAACACAGCGGCCGTCCGGTGCCGGCCAAATACCGCCGCCAGCGCAGCCAGTTGCTGGACGCCATGCTCGACGGCCACTTCTACACCGGGGGCATGACGGTGGCCATCGGCGCCGAGCCCGACCTGCTGCTGGCCATCGGCGCGCTGCTGCACGAGATGGGCGCCGAACTGCGCTGCTGTATCAGCACCACGCAGTCGGCGTCGCACGCGCTGTTGCCAGCCGAGACCGTGCTGCTGGGCGATCTGGAAGACCTGGAACAGGGCGCGAAGGACTGCGACCTGATCGTCACCCACGCGCACGGGCGCCAGGCCGCGCAGCGATTGAACAAGCCGCTGCTGCGCATGGGCTTCCCGGTGTTCGACCGCGTGGGCAATGCGCACCGTGTGCAGGTGGGCTACCGCGGCACCATGGCCCTGATCTTCGAGATCGCCAACCTGATGATCGAACAGATCCCGCACCACCACGCGGACGACTGGCCGCTCACGCCCGAGGCGCGCCGCGCTGCCCTGGCCCGCACGGCCGCGCCCCAGTCCATGCCCCCCAGCCCGCTGGCCGAGGCCAGTGCCTAGCACATGGACCAGCCCTTGCGCCGCTCCGCGTCATGGGGCCGCATCGGGTGGTCCGGCGAAGCCGGCTCCGTTGCAGCCCTGGACCCTGCCCGTGACCCTGACTCACCAAGGAGAACCCCATGAAGATCGCCTTCGCCACCCAGGACCAGGAGCGCGTGGACGCGCACTTCGGCTGGGCCAAGCACATCCTGGTCTACGACATGACCGGGGGCCAGCACCGGTTCGTCGAACGTTTCGACTTCGGCGACACGCTGCAGGAAGACGGTGACGAGGACAAGCTCGCGCCCAAGCTGGCCGCCATCCACGACTGCGCCATCGTCTACGTGGCGGCCATCGGCGGCTCGGCTGCGGCGCGCGTGGTCGCCAGCAAGATCCACCCCATCAAGGTGGCACAGCCCGAACCCATTGCCGAGATCCTGGACAAGCTCCAGGGGGTGCTGCAAGGCACCCCACCGCCCTGGCTGCGCAAGGCGCTGATGCGCGATGCCGCACCGGCCCACGATTTTGAAGACGAGGAACTGAGCCATGGCTGAAACCCTGGAAACCCCGCCCGAGGCCGACAGCGACGCGGTCTGGCTGGCCACGCCGTTCGTGCAGCAACTGATCAAGCAGATGCGCGCCCAGGACAGCCACGGCCACTGGGACGGCAAGAGCGATCTGCAACTGCTCAAGCCCTTCATCCTCACACCCGAGGAGCGGCGCGCGATTCCCCTGCTGGGCGACCCCGACCCCGAAACGCTGTGGCACCTGGAAATCTTCTACAACGCCATCGCCGTGGCGATCGAGCGCGAGACCGGGCAGATGGTCTCGCCCATGATGAAGATGCACCACGAGGGCTTTGGCCGCATGGTGCTGCTGGCCGGTCGGCTGGTGGTGGTGAACAAGCAGTTGCGCGACGTGCACCGCTTCGGCTTTCCGTCGCTGGCCAAGCTGGCCGAGGCGGGGGGCAAGTTCCTCGACGAGGCGGTTGCGATGATCCGTACCTACCCCGACGTCGCGCAATACGGGGCCTGATCGCGGCGCCCCAACGGAGAACCCCATGAGCGAAACCGCCGACGAAATCAAGCAACGCCTGAAGAAGCTCAACGCCCAGGCGACGCAGGCCAAGATGGACCTGCACGACCTGTCCGAAGAGCTGCCGACGGGCTGGGAAAACATCCTGGCGGTGGCGCAGCGCTGCCACGACGCCCACGCGGCGCTGATGGCCGCCCGCCAGGCAGCCGCCGCCAAGGAGTCTGTCTCATGAACGCCTTTTCCGTCACCTTGCCCAGCGGCGCCACCTGGACGCCGACCTTCGTGGCCGCACTCGACGAAACCAAGTGCATCGGCTGCGGCCGCTGCTTCAAGGTCTGCCCGCGCGGTGTGCTCGAACTCGTGGGCCTGACCGAAGACGGCGAGCGCATCGGGATTGATGAGGACGACGACGATGACGACGAGTACGAGCGCAAGGTCATGACCATCGCCCACCAGGCACTGTGCATCGGCTGTACCGCGTGCTCGCGCATCTGCCCGAAGAAGTGCTACACGCACGCACCGGCCCAGGCCTGAGAGGGCGCACCATGAGCCTCACCACCCGCACCGCGTCGGCCTGGCCCAGCCTGAACTGGGGCTTCCTGGAAAGCCGCATGCGGTCGCGCCAGGACGAGATCGACGACGTGGTCGCGCTGCTGCTGACGCATGCCGACTGGGGCGCCGGCCGCAAGGCCGACGTTTACCACGTGGCCTGGTTGCTGGCCTGCGCCTGCCTGGGCGACCGCCACCTCTGGCAGGACATGGGCCTGCCTTCGCGCGACGCGCTCTCGGCACTGATCGCGCACTGGTTCCCCTCGCTCAAGGCGTTGAACGCCAGCGACATGAAGTGGAAGAAGTTCCTCTACCGGCAGCTGTGCCTCCGCGAGCAGGTGCTGATCTGCAAGTCGCCCAGCTGTGCCGACTGCGGGGACCACGCGCAGTGCTTCGGCCCGGAGGACGCCGCGGTCCACTGAGCGGCGCGGCGCTCAGCGCTGTGGCATGTCCTTCGCACCGTAGCCCAGGCTCACGGTGGCGTCGGCCGGGATCGGCGGCAGGCTCGCGTCCCAGGCTTCCCAGCGGGTGCGCATGGCGGCCAGGCGCTGCGGCTCCAGCGGCGCGCGGTTGGCGCGCTCGCGCGGATCGGCCGCGATGTTGAACAGGTACTCGTGGCCGTCCACCATCAGGTACTTCCAGTCGCCTTCGCGCAGCGCGCGCTGGCCGCGGTGGTTCATGCGCCAGGCCATGGGCCGATCGAAGCGGTGCGCCGGATCGCGCAGCAGCGCTGCCAGCGACACGCCGTCCAGCGGGTAGTCGGGGTGCGGCTGGCCACCGCCGACGTCGAGCAGGGTGGCCGACCAGTCCATGGTCAGGGCGTGCTGACCGCTGACCGCGCCGGCCGGAATCACGGCCGGCCAGTGCGCGATCCAGGGCACGCGGATGCCGCCTTCGGTCAGGTCCATCTTGCCGCCCACCAGCGGCCAGTTGTCGGAAAAACGCTCGCCGCCGTTGTCGCTGGTGAAGACGATCAGCGTGTCGTCCAGCAGGCCCTCTTCGCGCAGCGCCGCCACCAGCCAGCCGATGCCTTCGTCCATGTGGTGGATCATGCGGCGGTAGCTTTCCACGTTGCCGCCGTGCAGGTGGAACAGGTTCTTCGCCACCTCCGGTGCCACATGCGCATCGTCGCGCGTTTCCCAGGGCCAGTGTGGCGCCGTGTAGTGCAGGCTGAGGAAAAACGGCGTGCCGCTGCGCGCTTCGGCGGCGCGCGCCTTCACATGCTCCACCGCCTTGTTCGAGAACACGTCGGTCAGGTAGCCGACCTCCTGGTGGCTCTCGTCGTTGAGGTAGAGGTCGTGATCGCCGCTGGACGAACAGTGGGTGAAGTAGTCCACGCCGCCGGCCAGGATGCCGAAGAACTCTTCGTAGCCCGAGCGCAGCGGACCGAAGTGCGGTGGGTAGCCCAGGTGCCATTTGCCGATCAGGGCGGTGCGGTAGCCCGCTTCTTTCAGCAGCGAGGGCAGGGTCGGGATCTCGGGCGGCAGGCCCAGCGTGGCGCTGCCTTTGCTGCGGCTGTTGATGGGTTCTTCCAGCGCGCCGCGCAGGCGGTACTGCCAGCGCATGGTGGCCATGGCAAAGCGCGTGGGCGAGCACACGGGCGAGTTGCTGTAGCCCTCGGTCAGGCGCAGGCCGCCGGCAGCAAGCGCGTCGATGTTCGGCGACACGGCGCCGAAGCCGGCTTCGCGGCCGCCGTAGCAGCCCAGGTCGGCGTAGCCGAGGTCGTCGCTGACGATGTAGATGATGTTGGGGCGTTGGGGCATGTCAGTCCAGTTGCACGCCGGTGGCCTTGATCGGGCCTTCCCAGCGCTGGAGGTCGGTGGCCTGGGCGGTGGCGAGTTCGGCCGGCGTGGAGCCCACCGGTTCGTAGCCCTGCTCGATCAGGCGGTTGCGCAGCGCGGGGTTGCGGACGGCCTTGGCCACGGCGCTGCTGATCATGTCGCGCACTTCGGGTTTGAGCCCGGCCGGGCCGTACATGGCGAACCACGCGGTGGCGACCATGTCCACCCCTTGTTCCTTCAGCGTCGGCACCTCGGGCACCTGCGGGTCCCGCTGCGGGCCGGTCACGCCGATGATGCGCACCTTGCCGGCGCGGTGCAGTTCGGCGGTTTCGGTCACGACGTCGAACTTGTAGTCGATGTGGCCCCCCAGCAGCGCCGTGTTGGCCGGGCCGCCGCCCTGGAAGGGCACGTGCGTCAACTCGGCACCGGCTTTCTGGCCGAACATCACGCCCATGAAGTGGGGCAGCGTGCCCGAACCCGGCGTGCCGTAGGTGCTTTTGCCCGGCGCGGCCTTGGCCTTGACCAGCATGTCGGCCACGCTCTTGACGCCGGAGGCCGGGCCGGCCACCACGCTGAACTGGAAGTGGGCGAGCAGGGAGATCGGCGTGAAGTCGGTCACCGCGTCGTAGTCGAGCTTCTTGTAGACGTGCGGAAACAGCACCATCGGTCCGCTGGGCAGCACGATGACGGTGTGGCCGTCGGGTGCCGCGCGTTTGACGTGGCCCAGCGCGATGCGGCCACCGGCACCGGGCTTGTTTTCCACAATGACCGAGGCGAAGTCGTTCTTCAGGCCCTCGGCCAGCAGGCGCGCCAGCAGGTCGGCCGAGCCGCCGGGCGGAAAGCCCACCACGATCTTGAGCGGGGGCTTGTCCTGCGCGAGCGCGGGCAGGGGCAGGGCGGTCAGGGCCGCGAGCGCGGCGGCGCCGGCCAGCAGGGTGCGTTTGTGCATGGCTTGTCTCCAGGGTGGGCGGGTGTTTCCCCGCTGAAGCCCTGCATGGTAGGGAGAGACAATCAATTGCAGAAATCAATCGTTTTGGGTGTTTTCCCGAGGCCTCATGACCCGCCACGCTTCCATCGACACACCGCTGCAGCAGAACGACCTGTTTCTCTACCGGCTCTACCGCATCCACGCCACGGCCTCGCCGCTGGTGGTGCGCATGTGCGAGCGCGACTATGGCATCACCCGGCGCGAATGGCGGGTGCTCTCCTGCCTCGCCGCGGTCGAAGGCGTGCAGTCGTCCGAGCTGGCTCAGCGTGTCATGCTGGACCGGGCCCGCACCTCGCGCGCCATCACCAGCCTGGTTGACAAGGGCCTGCTGCGGCGCGAGCCCAAACCTTCGGACCGGCGCGAGGTGCACGTTTTCTTGACCGAGCGCGGGCGCGCGCTGCATGGCGAGGTGTTCCCGCGCATCGTGGCCCTCCAGCGCGAGCTGCTGGCCCCGTTCAGCGACGCGGAGCGGCAGCAGTTCAGCGCACTGCTCGAACGCTTGCAGGACAGCGCGTCGCGGCTCAACCCGGGGGACGAACCGCTGCCGCCACTGGACGATTGAACGGCGTGCGCAGCCCTTAATGCAGCGCTAATGTGCGCGGCTTTCAATGCACAGGCCGGCATGTGCCGGTGTCATCGAAAGCCCACACATGAAATCGATCGCCCGCCTCACCGCCCTGTCCGCCCTGCTGGTCGCCGTCTCCGGCGCCGCCATCGCCGGCCCGGCCTGCAACGCGCCCAAGGACAAGTGGGTGCCCGAAGCCCAGTTCAAGAAAGACCTGGAAACCCAGGGTTACCAGATCAAGACCTTCAAGGTCACCAAGGGCAACTGCTACGAAATCTACGGCCATGACAAGGCGGGCAAGAAGGTCGAGATCTATTTCGACCCCGCCACCGCTGCGCCGCTGGAGAGCAAGTGAGCGCCGGCGCCAGCCCGCTGGCGCCCGAACAGCGCCGCGTGTGGGACCCGCTGGTGCGGGTCTTCCACTGGACGCTGGTGGTCTGCGTGCTGCTCAACGGCTTCGTCGTCGACGATGGCGAGACGCTGCACCAGTGGCTGGGTTATCTGGCCACCGGCCTGGTGCTGGCGCGCATTGCCTGGGGTTTCGTCGGTTCGCGCCACGCGCGGTTTGCCGATTTTTTCCCCACCCCGTCGCGCGTGGTCCGGCATGTGCGTGGTCTGCTCGGCGGGCAGACCGAGATGCACTGGGGGCACAACCCGCTGGGCGCGCTGATGATGCTGCTGCTCATGGCGCTGGTGCTGTCGCTGGGCCTGACGGGCTGGCTGCAGACCACCGATGCCTTCTGGGGCGTGGACTGGATGCAGGAACTGCACGAAGCCCTGGGTGACGGCCTGCTGATCGCGGCCGGTGTGCACGCCGCGGCGGCCCTGGTGATGGGACGCCTTGAACGCACGCGCCTGATCAAGGCCATGGTCACGGGCGTGAAAGAGCGCTATTGACGCGATGCATCGCATGGCCCCGGCCCGCTGGCCGGCCGCCGGCTCAGTCGGGCCAGCGTGGCGTGTGGAACGCCGCCGCCAGATGGTCCACCAGCAGCCGCACCTTGGACGGCAGGTGCTTGCGCGAGGGGTAGACCGCGTGGATGCCCAGCCGCAGCGAGCGGTACGCGGGCAGCAGCTCGACCAGCGTGCCGTCGGCGATGTCGGGCCCGACCAGGAAGCTCGGCTGCAACACGATGGCGTGGCCCTGCAGCGCGCCGATGCGGCAGGTGTCGCCGCTGTTGCTGCGCAGCGTGGGCCGCACCGACGCGGTGACGTGGCCTTGCGGCCCTTCGAACGGCCATTCATCGCCCATCGAAAAACCGCTGTACGCCCACACCGTGTGCGCCGCCAGTTCTGCCGGGTGCGCCGGCGCGCCGTGCCGGGCCACGTACGCGGGCGCCGCGCACAAAACCATGCGGGTGGATGAAAGCGGCCGGCTGACCAGCGACGAGGCGTCCAGCCGCGCGATGCGGATCGCCAGGTCGTAGCCCTCGTCCACGAGGTCGACCACGCGGTCCGAGAGCGTGACCTCCAGCCGCACCTGGGGGTGGCGCAACTCAAAGTCGGCCCACAACGGCGCCAGGTGCAGGTTGCCGAACGTGAGCGGGGCGTTGACGCGCACCGTGCCCACGGCCTGCGCGTTGCGCGCGCTGACTTCGGCTTCGGCGTCGGCCAGATCGGCCAGCAGCGTCTGGCAGCGTGACAGGAACAGCGTGCCTTCGGGCGTGAGCGAAAGGCGCCGCGTGGTGCGGTGCAGCAGCCGGGTGCCTAGCCGGGTTTCCAGCTCGCTCACGTGGCGCGAAACCGCCGGTTTGGACAGCCCCATGGCCTCGGCGGCGGCGACGAAGCTGCCCGCCTCGACGACGGCGGCGAAGGTGCGCATTTCGAGAAACTTGTCCATGCTGACTATTTCATTTTTCGGAACAGTCAATAAATTCTAAGTGAATTTATTCTTTACTAGGGTTTCAATAAAGTTCGACCCATGCCCTGCAACACCGCGGGGCTCCCGCCAACACACAGGAGTCTGAACATGAAAACCCTCGTCATCGGTGCCGGCAACATGGGCTCGGCGTTCGCCAAGCAACTGCACGCCGCCGGCCACGCCGTGCGCGTCACGGCCCGCCAGGCCGACAAGGCCGCCGCGCTCGCCGCGCAGTACCCGGGCGTGAGCGCCGTGGCCCCGGACGGTGCGGCCGACGGGGTGGACGTGGTGATCGTCGCCACGGCCTACCCCGATGCCGTGGCCGCCCTGCGCGGCGTCGGCGGGCTCGACGGCAAGGTGGTCATCGACATCACCAACCCGCTGACGGTCGACTACATGGGTCTGACGCTGGGCTTCAACACCTCGGCCGCCGAAGAAATCGCCCGGGCGGTTCCGCAGGCGCACGTCGTGAAAGCCTTCAACACCCTGTTTGCGCAGGTGCTGGCCGCGGGAGCCGATTTCGGCCAGGGCCGGCAGGCCAGCGTGTTCGTGGCGGCCGATGATGCGTCGGCCAAGAGCACCGTGACCACCCTGGCCCAAAGCCTGGGCTTTGCCACGGTGGACGCGGGTGGCCTGAAGAACGCCCGCTACCTGGAGCCGCTGGCCGGCCTGAACATCTACCTGGGCTACGGTGCCGGGTTGGGCACCGCCATCGCACCGACCTGGATCCACCGGGCCTGAACTGCCGGCACCGCGTCCCTACCGCCCCATTCCGGGCTGGCATCGGCCGGCCCAGCAAGGAAACACCATGAACCGCCTGCCCACGCTTTTCATCTCCCACGGCGCGCCCACCTTCGCGCTGGAACCCGGCATCGCCGGTCCCGCGCTCACGGCACTGGGCACCGAACTGCCGCGACCGAAGGCCGTGCTGGTGGTGTCGCCGCACTGGATGACCACCGGGCCCGTGGTGTCGGCCAGCCCCGCGCCCGAAACCATTCACGACTTCGGCGGTTTTGATCCGGCCTTGTACCGCCTGCGGTATCCGGCGGCGGGTGCGCCGGCCCTGGCCGAGCGCACCGCGGCCCTGCTCGAAGCGGCCGGCTGGCCGGCGCGCGTGCACCCGGGCCGCGGTCTGGACCACGGCGCCTGGGTGCCGATGCTGCACCTGTACACGCAGGCCGATGTGCCGGTGTTCCAGGTCTCGCTGCCCGTGCGGCTGACGGGCGAGAGCGCCTACGCGCTGGGCCAGGCGCTGGCACCGCTGGCCGACGAGGGCGTGCTGATCGTCGGCTCCGGCAGCCTCACGCACAATTTGTACGAGGTGGCCTGGCACGAAACCACCACCGCCGCCTACGCCCGCGAGTTTTCGGACTGGATCCGCGACGCCGTGCTGCACGGCCGCCATGCCGCGCTGCGCAACGCCATCGACGAAGCGCCGAGCGGCCACCGCGCCCACCCCACGCCCGAACATTACTGGCCGCTGGTGGTGGCTGCCGGCGCGGCCGGGGCCGACGTGCCCACCCGCGTGATCGAAGGGGGCATCGAGCACGGCGTGCTGGCGATGGACGGGTATGTGTTCGGCGCGGTGGCAGCGGCCACCGCATCGGCCGATGCCGAGGCGGCCACCGTTTGAGGAGCGAACGAATGAGCGAACGAACGAGCGAAAGAGATATCGTGGTGCGCCAGCCCGCTGGCAAGGCCAGCGCCCTGGTGCTGCTGTTTCACGGCGTGGGTGCCACGCCCGAAGGCCTGGTGCCGCTGGGCGAACTGATCGCCGACGCGCTGCCCGGTGCGGCCGTGGTCAGCGTGCGCTCGCCAGCGCCGTCGGACCTGGGGGGCGGCTACCAGTGGTTTTCGGTGCGCGGCGTGGACGAGGCCAACCGCCCGGCCCGCGTCGACGCGGCCATGCCCGCCTTCGCGCAGACGGTGCGCGACTGGCAGGCGCGCACCGGTGTGGCGCCCGATGCGACCACGCTGCTCGGCTTCTCGCAGGGCGCGATCATGGCGCTGGAAGCCACGCAGCGCGTGCCGGGCTTGGCCAGCCGGGTGGTGGCTCTGGCCGGCCGCTTTGCCGAACCGCCGCAAACCGCGCCCGGGGCGGCGGTGCACTGGCTGCACGGGGAACAGGACGGCGTCATTCCCGCCGCCTGGGCCGGGCAGGGCGTGGCCCAGCTGCGGGCGCTGGGGGCGGCGGTGATGCTGGACCTCGTGCCCGGTCTCGGGCATGGTGTGGATGCGCGCATGGCCCGGCAGGTGCTGGAACGTCTGGCGCCGTCCCCGAACCCGGAACCCTCATGATGGCCCCGACGAACACCGCTTTCCTGCAACTGGGCCCTGTCCACAGCACCTTGGGCTGGCTGCCCGAGGGGCCGCGTTTCGATCTGGCGCTCGGCCACGCCCGCATCGGCGGGCGTGACGTGGCCGGCCCGTTCACCGCGGCGGGGATGGAAGACGCGATCCAGCACGTCGAAGACGCGATCGCCCCCTGGTCGCGCCAGCGTCCGCACCCGGGTGGCCTGCTGGCGGTGGATGCCGCCACGCTGCAGCGGCTGGCCGATGCGGGGGCGGGGCCCGACCGCGAGGGGGTCTGGCACACCGATGCGGTGGAACAGGCCTACCAGCGGCTGGCGCTGCGCGCCACCCGCGGCGGTGGGGCTGCGGGCAGCGACCCGGCCCAGGACGCGACCGTGCTCATCCTGCGCGAGTGCCTGCACCACGGCGGCCTGGTGGGGCTGGTTGCGGCGGCGGCGGCCTGATCGGGCGATACTGGCACCATGCGCCGCTCCCTGGTCCGTCTCGATCCCGCCGACGTCAGTTTCACCGCCATCCGCGCCCAGGGCGCGGGCGGGCAGAACGTGAACAAGGTGTCCAACGCCGTGCACCTGCGTTTTGACGTGGCCGCGTCGTCATTGCCCGACGCGGTCAAGGCGCGCCTGCTGGCCCAGGCCGACCAGCGCATCAGCGAGGGCGGGGTGATCGTCATCAAGGCGCAGAGCCACCGCAGCCTGGAACTCAACAAGACCGAAGCCCTGGCGCGGTTGCAGGCGCTGGTGGACGCCGCCGCGCACGTGCCCAAGGTGCGCAAGGCCACCCGGCCCACGCTCGCTTCGCAGCAACGTCGCCTGGCCGGCAAGGCCAGCCGGTCGCAGATCAAGCAGGGGCGCGGCCGGGTCGGCGGCCTGGACTGAACCCCCGGGGTGAAACGGCGCGCAGGCCTCAGCCGGCGCCGTGCACGGTCGGATCGGTGTGGATCGCGGTCAGCGGCAGGCGCTGGCCGGCCAGGTGGTCCTCGATGCAGCGCAGCACCAGCGGACTGCGGTGGCGTGCGGCGCTCGCGCGCACCTCCTCGGGCGTCATCCACAGCGTGCGCACGATGCCCGTGTCGAGCGGGCGTTGCGGGTCGCAGGCACCCAGCTCGCCGGTGTAGGCCATGCGCAGATAGGTGATGTCTTCGCCGGTGGCCGGGCGCTGGAAGCGCGACAGGTACAGCCCCACCAGGGCCGTGGGTGTGAACGCGTGGGCGGTCTCTTCCAGCGTTTCGCGGACCACGCCCTGTTCCGGACTTTCGCCCGGGTCGAGGTGGCCGGCCGGGTTGTTCAGGCGCAGGCCCTCGGGCGTTTCTTCCTCGATCAGCAGGTAGCGGCCTTCGCGTTCGATGATCGCGGCCACGGTGACACTGGGTTTCCAACGGGTGCTCATGCGCGGATTATCCGGCCCGCCTGGCGAAATGTTCCTCGACGCGGTAGGTGTTGCCGCATCATGAAATGCTGAAAATGGCGCGGCGGACCCATCGGTGCCCGACGCGCCGCAAACCCTTGTGGCACATGGGTTTGCGCGGAGCGGCATGGCGGAGACTGTCGGTTAAGCTGGCACGTTGCCTGTTGGGCAGATGGTGAGGAGGCACCAGAGGACATGAGCAGAACCACACACCGTGCGGCAGGGTGCCGATGCGGCTGGGCGCTGGGGGGCGCCTGGGTATGGATGGGCGCGTTCGCCGCGCACGCCGACGGGTTTTCCGTCGGGCGGGTGGACATCGGTTTTGCCGAACCCGGCTGGGAGGTCATGGCCTTGCCCGATCGGTCCCAGGCCTACGGCGGCGACCGGAGCGGGGCGCTGGCGGTGCAGTCGGCGGTGTTCTATCGCCTGCCCACCAGCACCAGTTCGACCGGTATGGGGGGCGGCCGCGCCGGGTACATGCGGTATTCGCCCGACTGCCAGCCGGATGAAAACATCTACCGCGAAGGGAACGAGGGCATCAACCTCAGCTTCGCCCAATGCCTGACGGTGACGCCGCGCTACAACGCTGCGAGCGTCTTCAAGCAACTGGCGCCGCCATTGCTCGAGGCCGGTGTCGAGCTTCCCTTGCCCCAATGGTCGTCGGCGCCGGTCTACACCGTGTGGAGCCGCCACGCGATTTCCACCGGCTCGTTCGTCGACGTGCGTGTGTTCGTCTGGGAGCGCATCGGTGGGGAAGGTGCGGCCGTTTCGGAGCGCCTGCCGCCCCGTGTGCCCCCTGAACATGTGGTGTGGGGCCGGCAGCTCAGGGACGCGGTCAAAAGCAGCGTCTATTCGCTCTCCGGTCGCCTGGTGATGCCCGCGCTGCCGGTGCCGCAGCCGCTGGTGCCGCCGTCACCCCCGCCCGTGGACGCGGCCCGGCCCCCGGTGGGCTGACCCCGGTGGTGCCGGCCGCCCGATTTCGTTTTTCGTTTTTCTTTCTGTATCGAGGACCTTGCCATGACTTCTGGCGCAATCACCGCCCCTTCGCCGGCCAGCGCAGCCGCTCCCACACCGCAGCGCATCGGCGTTCCCCGCGAAACCTTTCCCGGTGAAAAACGCGTGGCCACCGTGCCCGACGTGGTGGGCAAGCTGGTCAAGCTGGGTTTTGGCGTGGTGGTGGAAACCGGCGCGGGCGAGCGGGCCGACCTGTCCGACGGCGCCTACCGCGAAGCGGGCGCCAGCATCGCCGCATCGGCGGCCGAACTCTGGGCCAGCGCCGACATCGTCTTCAAGGTGCGCCCGCCCACCCCCGAAGAGGTGGTGCTGATGCGCGCGGGCCAGACCCTGATCGGGTTCGTCTGGCCGGCGCAGAACCCGGAGTTGATGCAACAACTGGCGGCCCGCAAGGTCACGGTGCTGGCCATCGACGCGCTGCCGCGCACGCTCAGCCGCGCGCAAAAGATGGACGCATTGACCTCCATGGCCGGCGTCAGCGGCTACCGCGCCGTGGTCGAGGCCGCCAACGCCTTTGGTCGCTTCTTCAACGGCCAGATCACGGCCGCGGGCAAGGTGCCGCCGGCCAAGGTCTTCATCGCCGGCGCCGGCGTGGCCGGTCTGGCCGCCATCGGTGCGGCCGCCAGCCTGGGCGCCATCGTGCGCGCCAACGACACGCGCGCCGAGGTGGCCGACCAGGTGGTTTCGCTGGGCGGCGAGTTCGTCAAGGTGGACTACGAGGAAGAAGGCTCGGGCGGCGGCGGCTACGCCAAGGTCATGAGCGAAGGCTTCCAGGCCGCGCAGCGCGCCATGTACGCGCAGCAAGCCAAAGAGTGCGACATCATCATCACCACCGCGCTGATTCCGGGCAAACCCGCGCCGCGCCTGATCACGGCCGAGATGGTGCAGAGCATGAAGCCCGGCAGCGTGATCGTCGACATGGCGGCCGAGCAGGGGGGCAACTGCGAGCTGACCGTGCCCGGTGAAGCGGTGGTGCGCCACGGCGTGACCATCGTCGGCTACACCGATCTCGCCTCGCGCATGGCGTTCCAGTCGTCCACGCTGTACGGCACCAACCTGTTCCGCCTGACCGAGGAGCTGTGCAAGACCAAGGACGGGGTGATCCACGTCAACATGCAGGACGACGCGATCCGCGGCCTGACGGTCATCAAGGACGGCGAGATCACCTGGCCCGCGCCGCCGATCGCGGCCGCGCCGAAGCCGGCGCCGAAGCCGGCCGCTCCGGTGGCCGAGAAGAAGGGCGGTCACGGCCATGGCAGCAGTGGCCCGTTGCCGGCCAAGACGCTCGCGGTCATCTTCGGCCTGGGCGCGCTGGCCTTCTGGGCCATTGGTGCCTACGCGCCAGCGGCCTTCCTGGGCCACTTCACGGTGTTCGTGCTGGCCTGCTTCATCGGCTACATGGTGGTGTGGAACGTCACGCCCGCGCTGCACACGCCGCTGATGAGCGTGACCAACGCCATCTCCAGCATCATCGTCATCGGCGCACTGGTGCAGATCCTGCCGCCCGAGGCCGGCAGCAACGGCCGGCCCGACGCGCTGATCCAGTGGCTGGCCTTCGCCGGCATCGTGCTGACTGCGGTGAACATGTTCGGCGGCTTCGCCGTCACGCGCCGCATGCTGGCCATGTTCCGCAAATAAATCACCCGATAACAAGAACACCAAAGGCACAACGATATGTCCCAAAGCCTGGCCACGGTCGCCTATCTCGGCGCCGCCATTCTTTTCATCCTCAGCCTGGGTGGCCTGTCCAACCCGGAATCGTCGCGGCGCGGCAACCTCTACGGCATCATCGGCATGACGCTGGCCGTGCTGGCCACGGTGTTCGGCCCGCGCGTGTCGCCGGCCGCGCTGCCGTGGATCGTCGGTGCGCTGGTGATCGGCGGCAGCATCGGCCTGTACGCCGCGCGCACGGTCAAGATGACCCAGATGCCCGAACTCGTGGCGCTGATGCACAGCCTGGTGGGCCTGGCCGCCTGCCTGGTGGGCTTCGCCAGCTACGTCGACACCTCGCTGCAGTTCGAGGGCGCCGAAAAGGCGATCCACGAAATCGAGATCTACATCGGCATCCTGATCGGGGCGGTCACCTTCTCGGGCTCGCTCATCGCCTTTGGCAAGCTCAACGGCAAGATCGGCGGCAAGCCGCTGCTGCTGCCGGCACGCCACTGGCTCAACCTGGCCGGCCTGCTGGTGGTGATCTGGTTCGGCCGCGCCTTCCTGAACGCGCCCGACGTGCAGGCCGGCATGACGCCGCTGATCATCATGACCGTGATCGCCCTGCTGTTCGGCATCCACATGGTCATGGCCATCGGCGGCGCCGACATGCCCGTGGTCGTCTCCATGCTCAACAGCTATTCCGGCTGGGCCGCAGCGGCCACCGGTTTCATGCTCAGCAACGACCTGCTGATCGTCACCGGTGCGCTGGTGGGTTCGTCGGGTGCGATCCTGAGCTACATCATGTGCAACGCGATGAACCGCAACTTCATCAGCGTGATCGCCGGCGGCTTCGGCAGTGGTGCGGGCAAGCCAGCCGCCAAGGCCGATGGCGCGGCCGCCGAGCCACAGGGCGAAGTGGTGCCGGTGGTGGCCAGCGAAACCGCCGAGCTGCTGCGCGATGCCAAGAGCGTGATCATCGTGCCGGGTTACGGCATGGCCGTGGCGCAGGCCCAGCACACGGTGCAGGAAATCACCAAAACCCTGCGCGACAGGGGCGTGAGCGTGCGCTTCGGTATCCACCCGGTGGCCGGCCGCATGCCGGGCCACATGAACGTGCTGCTGGCCGAGGCCAAGGTGCCCTACGACATCGTGCTGGAGATGGACGAGATCAACGACGACTTCCCCGACACCGACGTCGCCATGGTCATCGGCGCCAACGACATCGTGAACCCGGCGGCGCAGGACGACCCCACCAGCCCGATCGCCGGCATGCCGGTGCTGGAGGTCTGGAAGGCCAAAACCAGCATCGTCATGAAGCGCTCCATGGCCAGCGGCTACGCCGGTGTGGACAACCCGCTGTTCTACAAAGAGAACAACCGCATGCTGTTCGGCGACGCCAAGAAGATGCTGGACGAGGTGCTGGTGGCCTTGAAGGCCTGATCGGCCGGCGGCCGCGGGGGCAGCGCGCTCTGCCCAGCCAGGAGGGGCCTTGCGGCCCCTCTTTTTTTGACCGGATGACTGGCGCCTGTCAGTCCGGCAGCACGGCCGTGACCTCGATCTCGACCTGGGCACGCGTTTCCACCAGGCGGCTGACTTCCACGCAGGTCATGGCCGGGAAATGCCGGCCGAGCACTTCGCGGTAGACCGGACCGAGTTCGGCCAGGCGCGCGTTGTATTCGTCGCGGTCGACGATGTACCAGGTCATGCGCACCATGTGCTCGGGGCCAGCGCCCGCGCAGGCGAGCACCGCGCGCACGTTCAGCAGCGCCTGTTTCGTCTGGGCGATGAAGTCGTCGCTCTCGAACTGCTGGTCGCCATTCCAGCCGATCTGGCCGCCGACGAAGACGAGGGTGCCTTTGGCGGCGACGCCGTTGGCGTAGCCCCGGGGTTGTGCCCAGCCGGGCGGTTGCAGGAGGGTCATGGGGTCAGCTTCCGGAAGGGGCGGCGGTGGCCAGCTTGCGCAGCGCAAAGCGCTGCAGTTTGCCGGTTTCGGTGCGAGGCAGGCTGTCGACGAAGCGCACCTCGCGCGGGTATTTGTAGGGGGCCAGTGTGTGCTTGACGTGGTCCTGCAGCGCCTTGACCTGGGCCGCGTCGGCAGCATGCCCGGCGCGCAGCACCACGTAGGCCAGGATGATCATGCCGCGCTCATCGTCGGCCTTGCCGACCACGCCGCATTCGGCCACCGCCGGGTGCTGCAGCAGCGCGGCCTCGACCTCGGGGCCGGCGACGTTGTAGCCGGCGGTGATGATCATGTCGTCGGTGCGCGCCTGGTAGACGAAGTAGCCGTCGTCGTCCTGCAGGAAGGCGTCGCCGGGGTAGTTCCAGCCGTCCTGCACGTAGACCGTCTGGCGCGGGTCGTCGAGGTAGCGGCAGCCGGTCGGCCCTCTGACCGCGAGGCGGCCGACCTGACCGCGCGGCAGCTCGTGGCCCTGGTCGTCGACGATCTTCGCTTCGTAACCCGGCACCACGCGGCCGATGGCGCCCGGTTTCACGTCGGCGGGCGCGGCCGAGATGAAGATGTGGAACATCTCGGTGGCGCCGATGCCGTCGAGCATTTCCAGCCGCGTGGCGGCCTTCCACAATTGGCGCGTGGCATCGGGCAGACCTTCGCCCGCACTCACGCTCAGGCGCAGCCGGCCGACGCCGAGGCGCTGCGCGAACGGCGCCATCTGGCGGTAGAAGGTGGGCGCGGTGTAGCAGATGGTGGCGCCGACCTGGCCGATCAGCTTGACCATCGCTTCGGGCGTGTAGGGAATGCTGGGGAAATAGACCGAGGCGCCGGCCCACATCGGGAAGATCAGCAGGCCACCGAGGCCGAAGGTGAAGGCCAGCGGCGGCGAGCCCATGACGATGTCGTCGGGCGTGGCGCGCAGCACGTGGCGCGGCCAGGTTTCGCAGGCGGCCAGCACGTCGCGGTGCGTGTGCACGGCCGCCTTGGGGCTGCCGGTGGTGCCCGAGGTGAAGGCCAGCAGCGCGATGTCGTCGCCGTGGGTGGGGCAGGGCGCGGCGTGGTCGCTGGCGTGCCGGGCCAGCGCTTCCAGCGACAGCGTGTGTGCCCCTGAAGCGGGTGAAGACAGGCTGGCCGACGGCGAGCGAGCGTCCTGGGGACGGCCCTGCGGACCATCGGAAAAGGCCACCGCGGCGTCGCCGGTGTTGAACAGGCGCAGCGGCAGGGCGGTGGTGTCCGGGCTCTGCGCCAGCGCGGCCCGGAGTTCGTCCTGAAGCTTCACGTCGCAGAGCGCGGCCGAGGGCCGGGCCTTGTCGATGATGGCCTTGAGCTCGGTGGCGCGCAGCAGCGGCATGGTGGCCACCGCGATCAGCCCGCTCTGCACCACGGCCAGCCAGGCCAGCGCCATCGCCACCGAATTGCCGCCGCGCAGCAGCACCCGGTTGCCGGGCTGCAGGCCGAGGCCGGCCAGCACGTTGGCGATGCGATTCACTTCGGCACGGGCCTGCGCGTAGCTCAGGGTGCGTTCGTCGCTGCGGAACAGCGGGCGGTGAGCATGGCCGGCGGCGAAGGCGCGGTCGAACAGCGCCTGCACGGCGTTGATCTGGGCCGGCAGCGATCGCCGTTCAGGCTGGTCGTCGCGCAGATCGGGCCATTGCTCGCGCGGTGGCAGGCGGTCGTGCACGAAGGTGTCGGTTTGCGCGGATGGCATGGGGGTCTCCTTCATTCTGCGAGCCAGGTGCCTCGACCCTGGGCTCCCGCGGAACCGGCTTCGCCGGGCCGTTGGGTGCGCGCCCCTTCCCAACGCTGAAAGCGCGCCAGATCGGGGGAACGCCGCGTCAGCGGCGCAGGGCGGTGCTTCATCTCAACGCCTGCTTGCCCAGGATGAGCAACTGCACCTCGCTCGCCCCTTCGTAGATGCGCAGCGAGCGGATGTCCCGGTACAGGTGTTCGACCACGTTGCCGACCTGCACGCCCCGGCCGCCGAACAGTTGCAGCGCCATGTCGATGACCTTCTGCGCGTTTTCGGTGGCGGTGAGCTTGGCGGCCGCGGCCGCGGCCGTGTAGGCCGGCGTGCCGGCGCCACTGGTGGGGCTGCGGTCGCGCAGCCAGGCGGCGCGGTAGGTGAGCAGCGCGGCGGCGTCGATCAGGGCACTCATCTCACCGAGCCGCGCCTGCGTGAGCTGGAAGTCCGCCAGCGTCTGGCCGAACATCTGGCGCCCTTTGGCATGCGCCACGGCTTCAGCGAAGGCGCGGCGCGCCATGCCGAGCGCGGCCGCGGCCACCGAGGCGCGGAAGATGTCGAGCGTCTGCATGGCGAGCTTGAAGCCGCCGTTCACGCTGCCCACCAGCGCGTCCTGCGCGAGCGCGCAGGCGCTGAAGGTGAGGGTGGCCAGCGGGTGCGGCGCCATCACCTGGATGTGGGCGCTGCTGTCCAGGCCGGCGGCATCGCCGTCGACGATGAAAGCGCTGATGCCACGCGCGCCGCCGTCGGGATCGGTCTTGGCGAAGGTGACGTAGAAGTCGGCCAGGCCGCCGTTGCTGATCCAGGTTTTCTGGCCGTCGAGCTGCCAGCCTCCAGCGGTGGGCAGGGCGCGCAGGCGCATGCCGGCCACGTCGGAGCCGGCCTCGGGCTCGCTCAGCGCGAAGGCGGCGATCTTCTCGCCACGGGCCACGGCGGGCAGGTAGGCGGCCTGCTGCGCGGGGGTGCCGGCCAGCGTGATGGCGCCGCTGCCCAGGCCCTGCATGGCGAAGGCGAAGTCGGCCAGCGGCGAGTGGAAGGCCAGGGTTTCGCGCAGGATGACCAGCGCGCGCGAATCCAGCGCAGGCAGGGCACCGCCGTGCGCGGCGGGCACGCAGTAGCGCAGCCAGCCGGCGGCGCCCAGGCGCTGCACCCAGTCCCGGCAAGCCACGCGGTCGTCGGTCTCGTCAACGCGCTGCGCGTGTGTCCAGGCCGTCAGGCCGTTGGCCAGCGCGCGGTGCGCATCGTCGAAGAAGGGCAGTTCCAGGTGGGCGGTGGGCACCAGCATGCCGTGGGGGTGGGGGTGTTCGAAACCGGCCATGTCAGCGCTCCAGAGTGCCGCGCAAGGCGTGCCGCAGAGGCAGCCCGTCGCTCGTCGTGCTCGCGCAGGCGGGCACCCAGGCGGTGGCGGGTGGGGCCGAACGATCTGCTCGGGATGCCCGCCTGCGCGGGCATGACGGGTAGCGGTGGTTCATCTCAGTCCCCCTCGAAGACGGGATGCTGTTTCGCGGCAAACGCTTCGTAGGCGCGGCGGAAGTCCTGCGTCTGCATGCAGATGGCCTGGGCCTGGGCTTCGGCTTCGATGGCCTGGTCCAGCGTCATGGCCCATTCCTGGTGCAGCATGGTCTTGGTCATGCCGTGGGCGAAGGTCGGGCCCTGCGCCAGTTGCGACGCCAGCTTGTGCGCGGCGGGCAGCAGGGCTTCGCTCTCGTGCAGCGCGTTGAAGAAGCCCCAGGCGTGCCCTTCCTGCGCGCTCATGGCGCGGCCGGTGAACAGCAGCTCGCTGGCGCGGCCCTGGCCGATCATGCGCGGCAGCAGGGCGCAGGCGCCCATGTCGGCCCCCGCCAGTCCGACGCGCGTGAACAGGAAGGCCACCGTCGCCGCGGGCGTGCCCAGCCGCAGGTCGGAGGCCAGGGCCATCATCGCGCCCGCGCCGGCGCACACGCCGTCGAGCGCGGCCACGATGGGCTGCGGGCAGGCGCGCATGGCGCTGACCAGGGCGCCGGTCATGCGGGTGAAGGCCAGCAGCTCGGGCATGGTCATCTTGGTCAGCGGGCCGATGATTTCGTGCACGTCGCCGCCCGAGCAGAAGTTGCCACCCGCACCGGTGACCACCACCGCCTTGATGTCGGTGGCGCGCTGCAGGCCTCCGAACCAGTCGCGCAGCTCGGCGTAGGAGTCGAAGGTGAGCGGGTTCTTGCGCTCGGGCCGGTTCAGGGTGACGGTGGCCACACCGTCGGCCACGCTGAGCGCGAAGTGGCTGGGTTGTTCGGCGGCGACGGCGTGGTACTGCCCGCGCATGGGGTTGTGGTCGGGGATGGGGTGTTTCATTCGAGGTCCAGTTGGTGTTGCTTCACCTTGCCGAGCAGCTTGTGCAGGTGGTCCAGGTCTCTGGGGCCGAGGCCTTCAAAGGCCTGCACGATCCATTGCTCGTGCTGCACGGCCATGCGTTCGAAGGCGCTGCGTCCGGCGGGGGTGAGGCGCACGAGGAAGGCGCGGCGGTCGCCCTCGACGCCCATCCGCTCGACCAGCCCTTCGGCGACGAGCTGGTCGGTGATGCCGGTGACGTTGCCACCGGTGACCATGAGGCGCTGCGACAGCTCCTTCATCTTCAGGCCCTCAGGGTGGCGTTCGAGCTGGGCCATCAGGTCGAAGCGCGGCAGGGTGGTGTCGAACTGCTCGCGCAGGCCCGTGCGCACGCGCTTCTCGATCAGTTGCGAGCAGGCCAGCAGCCGCAGCCACAGGCGCAGCTCCTGCGCGTGTTCGCTGTGCGCGCGGGCTTCGAGGTCGAGGGTGTCGAGCGGGGTGTTCATGCGGTTTCGGCCGGGTCTGGTGCGATCACGCTGCCTTGCAGCGCTTGCTGGCGGGCGATCTCGCGGTAGAGCTGGTCGCGGCCGCTGAGGTAGGGCAGGGGCCAGTCGATGGCGCGGGTCTGCAGCTTGGCCGCTTCGTGCAGCGTCCAGGCCGGGTCGGCCAGGTGCGGGCGGGCCACGGCGCAGAGGTCGGCCCGGCCGGCGCCGATGATGCTGTTGGCGTGGTCGGCCTCGCTGATCGCGCCGACGGCCATGGTCAGGATGTCGACCTCGTTGCGGACGCGGTCGGCGAACGGCGTCTGGTACATGCGGCCGTAGACGGGTTTTGCGGCGCGAGTGGTCTGGCCGGAGGAGACGTCGATCACGTCGCAGCCTTCAGTCTTGAACAGGCGCGCGATGGCGACCGCGTCGTCGGGCGTGTTGCCGCCGGGCGCCCAGTCGTGGGCCGAGATGCGCACGCTCATGGGCCGGTCAGCGGGCCAGGCGGCGCGCATGGCCTTGAACACCTCCAGCGGGTAGCGGCAGCGGTTCTCGAGCGAGCCACCGTATCCGTCGGTGCGCTGGTTGGTCAGCGGGCAGATGAAGGCCGAAAGCAGGTAGCCGTGGGCGCAGTGCAGCTCCAGCCAGTCGAAGCCCGCGGCGGCAGCGCGTTGTGTGGAGTCGACGAAGGCTGCGGTCATCGCGTCCATGTCGGCGCGGGTCATGGCCTTGGGCACCTGGTTCTGCTCGCCATAGGGCACGGCGCTGGCCGACAGCAACGGCCAGTTGCCCGTGGCCAGCGGCTCGTCCATTGCTTCCCAGCCGCGCTGGGTCGACCCTTTGGGGCCGCTGTGGCCGAGCTGCAGGCCCATCTTCGCGCCGCCATGTCGGCGGGCGAAATCGACGATGCGGGTGAAGGCGGCCTGCTGCGCATCGTTCCACAGCCCCGGGCAGCCGGGCGTGATGCGGCCTTCGGGCGTGGGGCTGGTCATCTCGACCATCACCAGCGCCGCGCCGCCCACGGCGCGAGCGCCCAGGTGCATCAGGTGCCAGTCGCCGACTACACCGTCCTGCGCCTGGTATTGCGCCATGGGCGAGACGACGATGCGGTTCTTGAGTTCAACGCTGCGCACCTTCAGCGGCAGCAGCATGGGCGGGGTGGGACGCCGCGCCGCGCGATCCGGCGCCGGGCCGCCCCGAGCCGAATCAGCCCCCTCGGGGGGCAGCGACCCGCGCAGCGGTGGAGCGTGGGGGGCAAAACGTTCTTGCAGCCACGACTCGTAACCTTCCAGCCACTTGGCGTCGCGCAGGCGCAGGTTCTCGTGGCTGATGCGCTGGCTGCGCGTGAGCAGCGAGTAGGCGAACTGCGGGATCTCCATGCCGGTGTAGCGGTCCACGTGTTCGAACCACTCGGTGGAATTGCGCGCGGCGTTCTGGATCTTGAGCACCTCGACGCTGCGCCGCGCTTCGTAGCCTTGCAGCACCTGCTCCATGGTCTCGTCGGTGCCGGCGGCGCGGCTGAATTCGTCGGCCAGGTCGATCGCGTCTTCCAGCGCCAGCTTGGTGCCGCTGCCGATGGAGAAGTGGGCGGTGTGGGCCGCGTCGCCCATCAGCACGATGGGCGTGCGTTTGCCGGCAATGTCTTGATGGTGGACCCAGGTGTGGCAGATCACGCGCGGGAAGCGGATCCAGTTGGCCGAGCCGCGCAGGTGCTTGGCGTTGCTGATCAGGGGATTGCCGTCGAGGTACTTCGCGAACAGCCGCTCGCAGAAAGCCACGCCGTCTTCCTGGCTCATGTCCTCGATGCCGTGGGCCTTCCACACGTGCTCGGGCGTTTCAACGATGAAGGTGGAGGTGTCGTCGTCGAACTGGTAGGCGTGGGCCTGGAACCAGCCGTGTTCGGTCTGTTCGAACGCGAAGGTGAAAGCGTCGAAGGTCTTCTTCGTGCCCAGCCAGACAAAGCGGCACAGCCGGGTGTCGATGTCGGGCTGGAAGCTGCTTGCGTAGCGCGTGCGGATGCGGCTGTTGAGGCCGTCCGACGCGATCACCAGGTCGGCGCCGTACTGCTGCGCGAGCGCCTGGTCATCGGTCACGTCGGTCTCGAACACGAGGTCCACACCCAGCGCCTGGCAGCGTTCCTGCAGGATGTTGAGCAGGCGCTTGCGGCCGATGCCGATGAAGCCATGGCCGCCGGAGCGCACGCTGGCGCCCTTGTAGAACACCTCGATGTCGTCCCAGTGGTTGAAGGCGTCCTGCATGGCCTGCGCGGTTTCCGGATCGGCGCGGCGCAGGTTGACCAGGGTCTGGTCGGAGAACACCACACCCCAGCCGAAGGTGTCGTAGGGCCGGTTGCGCTCGACCACCGTCACCGCCAGTGCCGGAAATCGCTGCTTCATGAGCAGGCCGAAATAGAGGCCCGCCGGGCCGCCTCCGATGCACAGGATGCGCTGCAGCGCGGGGTGTGGAGTGTTCATGCCTGATTAGTTTAGACATGAAGTATTTGATGGCTAGGGGGTTTACCCGGAGCGGCCGGATCCCGCGCGCGACCGTGCGGCGGCGATTTGGTGACAGAATGATTCGCTTCCGCCATCCTGCTCAGACGAGGAAGCGAGCATGTCTCTGTACCGATTCAAGTCCCGTGAAACCGCCGACCTGGTGATGCTGGAGCCCCACGGCCGGCGTGTGCTCGAAATCCTGGGCAAAGACCCGGACCAGCCGGGCATCATCGTGCCCGACCAGATGCCCGGTGCCATCGCCGCGCTGCGCGCCGCGGTGGCCGAGGAAGAAGCCCACCAGCGCCAGCAGCGCGAAGAGGCCGAAGCCCGTGGCGAACCCTCCCCCCAGTTCGATCCGGTGTCGCTGCGCTTGCGCACGACCCCCTTCATCGACATGCTGGAGCGCTGTGCCAAGGCGCGCGTGGAAGTGGTCTGGGGCGTGTGAGGTGGGGCCGCAGCGGCCCTAGAAACGACGCAGCCACCCGAAGGTGGCTGGTCGCTGAGAGAACGGCACCAAGCGGCGCCGTGTCAGGCGCGTTCAGTCGGCGAACTGGCCCGCGGCTTCGATGGCCGTCTTGAGCTTGGCGATTTCGGCCGCCACGAATTCCTTGTGGCCGGCCGGGGTCACGCGCTTGTCGGTGGCGACGAGGGCGCCCAGGTCGTTCTGGCGCTTGACGAACTCCGGATCCTTCAGCGCGGCCACCAGGGCGTCGTTGATCTTCTTGAGCACGTCGGGCGGGGTGCCCTTGGGGGCGTACAGGCCGTGCCAGATGGTGAGGTTGAAGTCCTTCAGCCCCATTTCCTGCAGCGTCGGGTAGTCCTTGAGCACCTTGTTGTTGCTCAGGGGCCTGGCCGTGGTGACGGCGAAGGCCTTCACGCGACCGGCTTCGATCTGGCTGGTGGTGTTGGTGGTCTGGTCGCACATCACGTCGATCTGGCCGCCGATCAGGTCGTTCATGGCCGGACCCGTGCCGCGGTAGGCGATGGTGGTCATCGACTTGTCCAGCTTCACGGCGGATTGCCACATCAGGCCGCAGATGTGCGATGCCGAGCCCAGGCCGGCATGGGCCAGGTTGAGCTTGCCGCCGTTGGCGCGGATGTAGTTCTCGAAGTCGCGGTAGGTGTTGGCCGGCAGCTTGGGCGAACCCAGCAGGGTCATGGGCACGTCGTTGATGATGCCCAGGTACTCGAAGTCTTCCAGGGGCTTGAACTGCTGCTTGCGGTACAGGCTGGTGGTGGCGGCCATGCCGATGTGCCAGACCAGCAGGGTGTGGCCGTCGGCCGTGGCGCGGGCCACCTTGGTGGCACCGATCGTGCCCCCGGCTCCGGCCGCGTTTTCCACCACGATGCTGGCACCGCCCATGGGCTTGCGCATGGCTTCGGCGAGATGGCGGGCCACCAGGTCGGTGGGGCCGCCTGCAGCGAAGGGCACCACGAGCGTGATGGGCTTGCTGGGGAAGCCTTGGGCGAAGGCGCCCGAAACTGCGGCGGCCGAGAGGGCCAGTGTCAGAAGGCGTTTCATGTCGATTTACTCCTTGGAATGAGGCTTAAGGATGTTAAGCCGCGTGCCGCAGAACGGAATCGCGGAAAGTACGTAGCACTGTTTGCGGGAAAACCCGCGGGGCCGTCACTGGTAGCTGCGTGCGTCTTCGATCACCTTGCCGTCGTTGGGCAGGCTGCCAGGGGCGCAGACCTGCACGTCGCCACGCAGCTTGGTGACTTCGCGCACGGCCAGCTCGATCCGGCCGGCCAGGCCCTCGGACGCTTCGCGGGCTTCGACCTGCAGGCACATCTGGTCGTTGGCCATTTCGCCGCGCACCACCAGCCGCGCCTTCAGGACCTCGGGGAAGCGCCGCACGATGTCGGCGACCTGGGCCGGGTGCACGAACATGCCCTTGATCTTGGTGGTCTGGTCGGCGCGCCCCATCCAGCCCTTGATGCGCGGCGCCGTGCGGCCGGTGGGGCAGGTGCCCGGCAGGATCGCCGAGAGGTCGCCCGTGCCGAAGCGGATGAGCGGGTAGACCGGGTTGAGCGTGGTGACGACCAGTTCACCGACCTCGCCCTCCGGCACGGGATCGCCCGTGCCGGGGCGCACGATTTCGACGATGACGCCCTCGTCCAGCACCAGGCCTTCGCGGGCCGGGGTTTCGTAGGCGACCAGGCCCAGGTCGGCCGTGGCATAGGTCTGGTAGACCGCCACGCCCTGTTCCTGGAACCATGCCGTCAAACTGGGCGGGCAGGCCTCGCCGCCCACCGAGGCCTTGCGCAGGCAGCGTGTGTCGACGCCGGCCTCCTGGGCCTTTTCGAGCAGGATGCGCAGAAAGCTGGGCGTGCCCGTATAGGCGTCGGGCCGCAGCTCGGTGAGTGCCTGCAGTTGCTGCTCGGTCTGGCCCGTGCCGGCAGGGAACACCGTGCAGCCGACGGCCAGCGCGCCCGATTCGAGGATGAAGGCGCCCGGCGTCATGTGGTAGCTGAAACTGTTGTGCACCAGGTCGCCGGCACGGAAGCCGGCGGCGTACAGCGCGCGCCCGGCGCGCCAGTAGTCGCGCGCCGTGCCCTCGGGCTCGTAGATCGGGCCGGGTGAGGCGTAGACCCGTTGCATCTGCGGGCCGCGCACCGTCGCGCTGAAGCCGCCGAAGGGGTCGCCACCCGTGGCACGGCTGGCCTTCTGCCGTTCCAGCAACGCGTGCTTGCGGATGACGGGCAGCCGGGCCAGTGCGTCGCGGCTGGACACGGTGGCCGGGTCCACGTCGGCGAGCAGCTCGGCGAAGGCCGCGGTGGCCGATTTCGCGTGGGCCACCTGCGCCGACAGCGCTGCCATCTGGGCCGCCTCGCGCTCGGCGGCTGATCGGGTTTCCAGGGCGTCGAAATGTTCGGTCATAGCGAAAACCACAAAGGTACGGGTGAAGTGTCTTTTATCCAGAACGCGGTGGAACCGGCTTCGCCGGGCCACTCGCGTTGCCCCCTTGAGGGGGTGATGCCGCAGGCGGCGCGGGGGTGGGCCGCTTGCGCGTAGAAGCGGGGCTGGCTCAGGCAAGCCACCTTTTTCTGCGCTTGTAACTTTTCACGTCCTTGAAGCTCTTGCGCTCGCCACCGCCGACGCCCAGGTAGAACTCCTTGACGTCTTCGTTGTTGCGCAGGTCGTCGGCCGCGCCGTCCATCACGATGCGGCCGCTTTCCATGATGTAGCCGTAGTCGGCGTAGCGCAGCGCCATGTTGGTGTTCTGCTCGGCGATCAGGAAGGTCACCTTCTCCTTGGTGTTCAGGTCTTTCACGATCTCGAACACCTCTTCCACGATCTGAGGCGCCAGGCCCATGGACGGTTCGTCGAGCAACACCACGCTCGGGTTGGCCATGAGCGCTCGGCCGATGGCGCACATCTGCTGTTCACCGCCGGAGGTGTAGGCGGCTTGCGAGGTGCGGCGCGTCTTCAGGCGCGGGAAGTAGGTGTAGACCTTCTCCAGGTTGCGCGCGACCTCGGCCTTGTCGGTGCGCGTGTAGGAGCCGGTCATGAGGTTTTCTTCGATGGTCAGGTGCGCGAAGCAGTGGCGCCCTTCCATCACCTGCACCACACCGCGCTGCACCAGGTCGGCGGGGCTGAGGTTCTCGATGCGCTCGCCGCGCAACTCGATGCTGCCTTTGGTGACCTCGCCACGCTCGCCCTTGAGCAGGTTGGAGATGGCGCGCAACGTGGTGGTTTTGCCCGCGCCATTGCCGCCGAGGATGGCCGCGATCTGGCCTTCGGGGACGTTCAGCGACACGCCCTTGAGCACCAGGATCACGTGGTTGTAGATGACCTCGATGCCGTTGACGTTCAGGACGATAGGGGGGGATGTGCTCATGGTGGTGATTCCTCGTGGACCATTCGCAAGACCCGGCAGGCCGGTCTTGCGGATGGCGGCTGTGCGAACAGCCTCCAAAGCGCCCCACCGCTGCGCGCAGCGGCGGGGGCTTGTCATCAGGAGCTGCAGTCGGCGGCCGGGCGGGCTTCGAGCTTCTTCTCGGCGCCGTACTTGGCGGCCGTGCTCTTGACCATCGGCTTGATGATCTGCGAGTCGGCATCGAACCAGTCGGTGCTGAAGGCCCACTTGCTGCCGTCCCAGGTGTGGATGCGGGCGGCGCCCGAACCCACGTGGTCGGTGCACGAGGTGCTGATCGGGCCGCGCAGCACGCCCTTGAAGCCCAGCGCGTCCAGCTTGGCTTGCGTCAGGTTCAGGTTTTCCAGGCCCCAGCGCACTTGCTCGCCGGTCATGACCTTGCCCTTGCCAAACCGCTCCTGGGCCGCGCGGATGCCTTCCACGCCCATGGCCGCGCTGACCACGCCGCGCAGGTACAGGGTCTCACCCACTTCTTCCTTCGGCCCGGTGCCCTTGCCCTTGGCGTGCAGCTTGTCCAGGATTTCCTTGACGATGGGGGCGTTGCGGTCGGTGCCGTGCTGCAGGGTCACGGCGTTGTAGCCCTTGGCACCCTGGCCGACGTCGCGCACGTCGGGTTCGGCACCCGCCCACCACACGCCGTACATCTTGTCGCGCGGGTAGCCGGTGGCCTGGGCTTCCTTGAGCGCGGTGGAATTCATCACGCCCCAGCCCCACAGCAGCACGTAGTCGGGGCGGCTCTGGCGCACTTGCAGCCAGGTGGCTTTCTGCTCCACGCCCGGCGCGGTCACGGGCAGCAGTTGCAGATCGAAGCCGTGCATCTTGGCGCGCTCCTGCAGCAGGGGAATCGGTTCTTTGCCGAACGGGCTGTCGTGGTAGACCAGCGCAATCTTCTTGCCCTTGAGCTTGTCCAGGCCGCCTTCCTTCTTGCCGATGGCCTGCACGATCACGTCGGCGGCCACCCAGTAGGTGCCCAGCAGCGGGAAGTTCCATTTGAAGACCATGCCATCGGCACTTTCGCTGCGGCCATAGCCGGTGGTGATCAGCGGAATCTTGTCGACGGGGGCCTTTTCGGTCAGCGCGAAGGTGGCGCCGGTGGACCATGGATGGATCAGGGCCGCGCCGCCGTTCTTGCCCTTGAGGCGTTCGTAGCACTCCACCGAGCGCGCGGTGTCGTAGCCGGTTTCGCATTCTTCGACCAGGATCTTCACCCCGTTGATGCCGCCGCGCTCGTTGACCAGCTTGTAGTAGTCGACGATGCCGTTGGCCGTGGGCGTGCCGTTGGGCGCGTACGGGCCGGTGCGGTAGGAGAGCACGGGCAGGTACTGTTCCTGCGCCATGGCGGCAGGGGCCGTGAGCAGCGCACCGGCGCCGGCGGCGGTGAGGGCGGCTGCGAGAACGATCTTGCGAAGCTTCATGGATGTCTCCTGGGGTGGGTGGTGAAAGCGAGCGGGAAAAAACTCAGTGGGGGAAAGGCCAGAGGCGCAGCTTCTGCTTGCCGATGGACCACAGCCGTGCCAGCCCGTGTGGCTCGACGATGAGGAACCACACGATCAGCCCGCCGAAGATCATGAATTCGGCGTGGGCGACGGCGGTGGTGGAAACGGTCATGCCGAACAGGCCGGCCACGAAGGGCAGCAACTGGTTCAGCGCAATGGGCAGCACCGTGATGAAGGCGGCGCCGAACATGCTGCCCATGATGGAGCCCAGGCCGCCGATGATCACCATGAACAGCAGGCGGAAGGAGTAGTCGACCGAGAAGGCCGAGGGCTCCCAGGCACCCAGGTAGACGAAGGCCCACAGCGCACCGGCCACGCCGATGATGAAACTGCTGACCGCAAACGCGCTGAGCTTGGCGTACATCGGGCGGATGCCGATCACCGCGGCGGCCACGTCCATGTCGCGGATGGCCATCCACTCGCGGCCGATGGCCGAACGCACCAGGTTCTTGGCCAGCAGCGCGATGATCGCCAGGATGCTCAGGCAGAACAGGTACTTGCTGACCGCGCTTTCCAGGTGCAGGCCGAACACCTGCAGGTTCGACACCGCCACCGAACCCGAGGGCGTGTCCAGCGTGAACCACTTGATGCGCAGGAACATCCAGTCGGCAAAGAACTGCGCTGCCAGCGTGGCCACCGCCAGGTACAGACCGCGCACGCGCAGGCTGGGCAGGCCGAACAGGATGCCGAACAGCATCGCGCAGACACCCCCCAGGATCAGCGCCGGGATCAGCGGCATGCCCGGCACGCGCACGAAGAAGTTGTAGGCCCCGTAGGCGCCCACCGCCATGAAGGCGCCCGAGCCCAGCGAGATCTGGCCGCAATAGCCGACCAGGATGTTCACGCCCACGGCGGCGAGCGAGAAGATCAGGAACGGGATCAGGATGGCCCGCATCAGGTAGTCGCTGGCCAGCATCGGCACCGCGACGAAAGCCAGGGCGAGCAGCGCCAGGATGGCCCAGCGGTCCTGCGCGATCGGGAAGATCTGCTGGTCGGCGCGGTAGGAAGTCTTGAACTGGCCGTTTTCGCGATAGAACATGTTTCTTTTCTCCGGGTCTCATCCCCGCGCGGGCGGGAATCCAGCAAGGCGGCAAAAGGGGCGGGTGGTCCCTGGATTCCCGCCTTCGCGGGAATGACGCAGGGGGCACGGGGGGCGGTTCATACCCGGTCGATGATTTTTTCGCCGAACAGCCCTTGCGGCCGAAACAGCAGGAACACCAGCGCCAGCACATAGGCGAACCAGATTTCGATGCCGCCGCCGACCAGTGGACCGATGTAGATCTCCGAGAGCTTTTCGCCCACGCCGATGATCAGGCCGCCGATGATGGCGCCGGGTACCGAAGTCAGCCCGCCCAGGATCACCACCGGCAGCGCGCGCAGCGCCACCGTGGTCAGCGAGAACTGCACGCCCAGCTTGGAGCCCCAGATGATCCCGGCCACCAGCGCGGTGATGCCGGCCACGCACCAGACGATGACCCAGATGCGGTTGAGCGGGATGCCAATGGACTGCGCCGCCTGGTGGTCGTCGGCCACGGCACGCAGCGCGCGCCCGGTGCTGGTCTTCTGGAAGAACAGGCTGAGCAGGGCCACCAGACAGGCCGCGATGATGGCCGCGACGATGTCTTCCTGGTTGATCAGCACACCGCCTTCGAACATGCTTTCGAACAGGAACAGCGGGTCCTTGGGCATGCCGATGTCGATCTGGTAGACGTTGGAGCCGAACAGCGACTGGCCCAGGCCGTCCAGAAAGTACGAGATGCCCAGCGTGGCCATCAGCAGCGTGGCACCTTCCTGGTTGACCAGGTAGCGCAGCACCAGGCGTTCGATCAGCCAAGCCAGCGCGAACATGCAGGCGGTGGCGATGGCGAAGGCGATCAGGTTGGCCAGCAGCTTGCTCTCCAGCCCCAGCCACTGCGGAATCCATTCGGAAAAGCGCGCCATCGCCAGCGCCGCGAACAGCACCATCGCGCCCTGGGCGAAGTTGAAGACGCCCGAGGCCTTGAAGATCAGCACGAAGCCCAGGGCGACCAGCGAATACAGCATGCCCGCCATCAGGCCGCCGATCAGTGTTTCAAGAAAAAATCCCATTTCAAATCCTCAGTGATTCACCAACACGCAGCGGCGAAAACGTGAGCGCCAATGCAGCAGACCAACGAAGGGGAACCCAGCCCAGGGCACCCGTGGAACCGGCTTTGCCGGGCCGCAGGGTGCGTGCCCCTCCCGCCACAGGCGAGAGAGGGGGAAGACGCGAAGCGGCGCAGGGGGTGCATCTCAATGACTCGTGCCGAGGTAGGCGCTGATGACTTCTTCGTTGTTGCGCACCTCGTCCGGGGTGCCGTCGCCGATCTTCTTGCCGTAGTCCAGCACCACCACGCGGTCGGAGATGTCCATCACCACGCCCATGTCGTGTTCGATCAGCACGATGGTGGTGCCGAACTCGTCGTTCACGTCCAGGATGAAGCGGCACATGTCCTGCTTCTCCTCGACGTTCATGCCCGCCATCGGTTCGTCCAGCAGCAGCACCTTGGGCTCCATGGCCAGCGCACGGCCCAGGTCCACGCGTTTCTGCAGGCCGTAGGGCAGGGTGCCCACGGGCGTCTTGCGGTAGGCCTGGATTTCGAGGAAGTCGATGATGTGTTCGACGAACTCGCGGTGCTGCTCTTCTTCTTTCTGCGCCGGCCCGATGCGCAGCGCCTGCAGCAGGATGTGGCTCTTCATGCGCAGGTTGCGGCCGGTCATGATGTTGTCGATCACGCTCATGCCCTTGAACAGCGCCAGGTTCTGGAAGGTGCGGCCGATGCCCATCTCGGCCACCTGCCGGCTGTTCATGCCCTTGAAGGTGCGGCCGCGAAAGGTGATGGCGCCTTCCTGCGGCTGGTACACGCCGTTGATGCAATTGAGCATGGAGCTCTTGCCGGCGCCGTTGGGGCCGATGATGGCGCGGATCTCGTGCTCCTTCACATTGAAAGAGATGTCGGTCAGCGCCTTGACGCCGCCAAATCGCAGGCTGATGTTCTGGACGTCGAGGATGACGTCGCCGATCTTCTTGGTGCTCATGCGGGTGTTTCCCTCGGGGTGCGCGCTGCGGCCTCAGGCCGCGGCCTTGACCGGCTGGAAGGTCTTGGCGTCCGAGATGCGCAGCGTGGCACTCACGCTGCCGCTGCGCCCGTCCTCGAACTTGACCTGGGTTTCGATGTACTGCTCGGCCTTGCCGCCGTAGAGCGCGTCGACCAGCACGCCGTACTTGTCGCCGATGAAGCCGCGCCGGACCTTGTTGGTGCGGGTCAGCTCGCCGTCGTCGGCATCCAGTTCCTTGTGCAGCACCAGGAAGCGGCTGATCTGGCTGCCGGCCAGCAGCTCGTCGCGGCTGAGGTCGGCGTTGACCTTTTCCACACAGTCCTTGATGAGTTCGTACACCTCGGGCTTGGCGGCCAGGTCGGTGTAGCCCGCGTACGGCAGGTTGCGCCGCTCGGCCCAGTTGCCCACGGCCTCGAAGTCGATGTTGATCATCACGCAGACCTTCTCGCGCCCGTCGCCGAAGGCCACCGCTTCCTTGATGTGCGAGAAGAACTTGAGCTTGTTCTCCACGTACTTGGGCGCGAACATGGCGCCGTCGTGCGCGCCGCCGAGCAGCCGGCCGACGTCCTTGACGCGGTCGATGATCTTCAGGTGGCCGTCCTTGTCGATGAAGCCCGCGTCGCTGGTGTGGTACCAGCCGTCGGCGCCGAGCACCTCTTCGGTGGCCTTGGGATTCTTGTAGTACTCCTTGAGCAGGCCCGGCGATCGGACCAGGATTTCCCCGGTGTCCGACAGCTTGATTTCCACGCCTTCGCAGGGCACGCCCACGGTGTCGGCGCGCGCCTCGTGGTCGGGCTGCAGGCACACGAACACGGCGGTTTCGGTGGAGCCGTAGAGCTGCTTGAGGTTGATGCCGATGCTGCGGTAGAAGCTGAACAGGTCGGGGCCGATGGCTTCGCCCGCGGTGTAGGCCACGCGCACCCGCGACAGCCCCAGGTTGTTGCGCAGCGGGCCGTAGACCAGCAGGTTGCCCAGGGCGTACTTCAGACCGTCCAGGAAGCCGACCGGCTTGCCGTCCATCCGGTCGGGGCCGACACGGCGGGCCACGTCCATGAAGGTGTGGAACATCTTGCGCTTGAGCGCGCCCGCGTCTTCCATGCGGATCATCACGCTGGTGAGCAGGCCTTCGAACACGCGCGGCGGGGCGAAGTAGTAGGTCGGGCCCACCTCCTTCAGATCGATGCTGACCGTGGCACCCGACTCGGGGCAGTTCACCACGTAGCCGGTGACCAGCCATTGCGCGTAGCTGAAGATGTTCTGCCCGATCCAGGCCGGCGGCAGGTAGGCCAGCACCTCGTCCTGGGGGGTCAGCCGGTCGAACTTGCTGCCGACGGTGGCGCGGTCGATCAGGGTGCGGTGGGTGTGCACCACGCCCTTGGGGTTGCCGGTGGTGCCCGAGGTGAAGAACATGGCGGCCACGTCCTCAGGCCGGGCCTTGGCGATCTCCTCGCGGAACAGGTCGGGGTGGGCCTTGGCGTGGGCCTGGCCGGCGCCGATCAGTTCGTCCAGGCCCGCCAGGCCGGGCTGGTCGTAGTTGCGCAGGCCGCGCGGATCGTCGTAGTACAGGTGCTGCAGCTGCGGGCACTGCGGCTGGATCTCCAGCATCTTGTCGACCTGCTCCTGGTCTTCCACCACCGCGAAGCGCACCTCGGCGTTGTTGATCGGGAACACGCATTCGGCAGCCACCGCGTCCTGGTACAACGGCACGGGAATGGCGCCCAGCGCCTGGGCGGCCATCATGGCGGCGTAAAGGCGCGGACGGTTGGCGCCGACGACGATGAGGTGCTCGCCGCGCTGCAGGCCGGCCTGGTGCAGCCCACAGGCGATGCTTTCGACCAGCTTGGCCATCTCGCCCCACGAGGTGGTCTGCCAGATCCCGTATTCCTTCTCGCGCATGGCCGGCGCTTCGGGCCGTTGCCTGGCGTGTTCCAGCAGCAGCTGGGGGAAGGTCGTTTGCATGGTGCTTGTCTCCTTGTGCCGCGCAATCGGGGCGGCGGGGTGGAGCGGATGGGCGACCACCGGCCACCGATCCGTACCAACTGGCCTGCATGGTAGGCACGATGTTTGACGTCGTGTTGTCGGTACGACGACAATCGAAGGGTCAACCCTCCTAGGACTTTCCCTAGCCAATGTGTCCCGGACTTGCCGCATGAGTGCCTTTCGCCCCTCCCGCCCTGGTTCGGTCCTGCGCGAGACCGCCCGTCCTCCCCAACGCGCCGAGCTGGACGAAATTCCCTGGGTGCGGGCACTTTCCGGCGAAGAGCGGCTGCGCGCGGAGGAGGCGCTGATCGTGGGCGAGATCCAGGCCGGCGACACCATCTGCCGGTACGGCCGCACCGTGACCTACTGGTTCGGCCTGCTCGATGGTCTGCTCAAGATGAGCAACGACGACTCGCAGGGTTTTCTCATCACTTTCACCGGGATTGCCCCAGGGGGCTGGTTCGGGGAGGGCACGGCGCTCAAGCGCGAGGCCTATCGCTACAACGTGCTGGCCCTGCGGCGCAGCCGCGTGGCCGGTTTGCCGGTCGACACCTTCCACTGGCTGCTCGACCACTCGATCGGGTTCAACCGCTTCGTGATGAACCAACTGAACGAGCGCCTGGGGCAGTTCATCGCCGCGCGCGAGATCGACCGCATCAACAACCCCGACCTGCGCGTGGCGCGCAACCTGGCGGCGTTGTTCCATCCGCTGCTTTCGCCCAACGTGGGCGGCGTGCTGCGCATCACCCAGCAGGAACTGGCCTACCTGGTGGGGCTGTCGCGCCAGCGGGTGAACGAGGCCCTCGCCGCCCTGTCGGCCAAAGGCTGGATCCGGGTTGAATACGGCGGCCTGCGCATGCTCGACCTGCAGGCCTTGCGCACGGGCGAGCTGTAGGCGCCGACCGTCACGGCGGGGCAGGACCGTGGGATGATTCGCACATGACCGAAAAAACCACCAAGACGCTGCAACTCAAACCCCAGGCGGCCACCGGCAAACCCACCGCCCCGCGGCCGCCTGTGCGGCCCCGGGGACCGGCGCGCGCCCGTCCGCTGTCGGAGGTTCAGGCCGAGCGGGCGGCCTACGAAGCGGCCCGCGAAGCGTGGAACCCGCCGGGCGAACGCAGCGCCCCCCGGGGGCCGGCGCGCCCGGGGGGGGCACCGGCTGGGCGCCAGGGCAGCGAGCGCGGTGATCGTGGTGATCGTGGTGATCGTGGTGATCGTGGTGATCGCGGCCCCCGAAACGAACGCACCGAGCGTGGTGAGCGGCCACCGGGGCGAGCCAATCCGGCGGCCCGAGCACCGCGCCCGCCGGCTGCGGAGCGCTCGCCGGGCGACGGTATCCGCCTCAACAAGCGGCTGGCCGATCTGGGCCTGTGTTCGCGGCGCGAGGCCGACGAATGGATCGAGCGCGGCTGGGTGGAAGTCAACGGCCAGACGGCGCAGATGGGCCAGGCCGTGACCGAGGCCGACCGCATCGACGTGCTGCCCGCCGCCCAGCACCGGCAGGACAGCCGCGTGACCATCCTGCTGCACAAGCCCGTGGGCTACGTGAGTGCGCAGGCCGAAGACGGCCACGAAAGCGCCGCCGTACTGGTGCAGCCCCGCAACCAGTGGCGCAGCGACCCGCTCATCCGGCGCGGGCCGAGCTGGCAGCCGCAGCACGCGCGCGGCCTGGCGCCGGCCGGCCGGCTCGACATCGACTCCACCGGCCTGCTGGTGCTCACGCAGGACGGCCGCGTCGCCCGCACCCTGATCGGCGAGGATTCCGGCATCGAGAAGGAATACCTGGTGCGGGTGCACTGGGCGCCCAACGGACCCAAGGGTGCGGACGTGGTCACGCAGGATGTGCAGGCCGTGTTTCCCGCCGAAAGTCTGGCCTTGCTGCGCCACGGCCTCAGCCTGGATGACCAGCCGCTCAAGCCGGCACAGGTCGACTGGCAGAACCCCGAGCAGCTGCGCTTTGTGCTCACCGAAGGCAAGAAGCGCCAGATTCGCCGCATGTGCGAACAGGTCGGGCTGCACGTGGTGGGGCTCAAGCGCATCCGCATGGGCCGCATCGTGCTGGGCCACCTGCCGGTGGGCCAGTGGCGCTACCTGCGGCCGGACGAGCGTTTCTGAACCGGGGCCCGGACGGCCCCACCCGAAGCGAGGAAGCCCATGTCTGGTGGTGACTGGAAAGAACTGTACGACGCGGCCTGCACCGGGGACGAGGCGCTGGCGCGCTACCACCTCAGTGCCGGGGTGGACCCCAACTACCAGCACCCGGAGGTGATGTGCACGCCGCTGGTGGCGAGCCTGGTCCACGGGCATGACGCCGTGGCCCAACTGCTGCTCGAACACGGCGCCGACCCCAACCTCCGCTCCGACTTCGACGACCTCACGCCCCTGGAGGCCGCGACCCGCCATGGGCGGGCGCCCTTCGTCAAGCGTCTGAAGGCGCTGGGCGCCGAGCCGCGCCGGCCCAAGCCGTTCTGGTGGCGCTGGCTGCCGGTGTGATCGCCGGTCCCGGCAGGGCTTGAAACCCGGCCCTGCGCCCATAATTTCGCCCTTGCGCGTGCTGCCTGCCCGCCGGCTGTCGCCAGCCCGGGGCACGTGCAGCGGTTTCCCTTGTCACTCTTTTTGATCCGAGCATGAGCAAACAGACCCTGAACTTCCAGGCCGAAGTGGCCCAGCTGCTGCACCTCGTCACCCACTCGCTGTACTCCAACAAGGAAATCTTCCTGCGCGAACTGATTTCCAACGCGTCGGACGCCTGCGACAAGCTGCGTTTCGAGGCGCTGGACCAGGCCTCGCTGTACGAGGACGCACCGAACCTCGAAGTGCGCGTGGCCTTCGACAAGGACGCCCGCACGCTCACCATCACCGACAACGGCATCGGCATGAGCCAGGCCGAGGCGGTGGAGCACCTGGGCACCATCGCCAAGAGCGGCACCAAGGACTTCATGGGACGCCTCAGCGGCGACCAGAAGAAGGACGCGCAGCTCATCGGCCAGTTCGGCGTCGGCTTCTATTCGGGCTTCATCGTGGCCGACCGCATCACGGTGGAAAGCCGCCGTGCCGGCCTGCCTGCTGCCGAAGGCGTGCGCTGGGTCAGCGCCGGCACGGGCGACTTCGAGGTCGAGACCATCGAGCGCGCGGCCCGCGGCACCAGCGTGATCCTGCACCTGCGCGAGGACGCCACCGAGTACCTGAGCCACTGGAAGCTCCAGCAGATCATCGGCAAATACTCCGACCACATCAGCCTGCCCATCCTGATGCAGAAGGAGACGTGGGACGCCGAGAAGAGCGAGTACGTCACCCAGGATGAATGGGAGGCCGTCAACTCGGCGTCGGCCCTGTGGACCCGGCCCAAGAAGGACATCAGCGGCGAGCAGTACGTCGAGTTCTACAAGGTCATCAGCTACGACCAGGAAGCCCCGCTGGCCTGGAGCCACAACCGCGTCGAAGGCAGCACCGAATACACGCAACTGCTGTACATCCCGGCCAAGGCGCCGGCCGATCTCTGGAACCGCGACCGCAAGGCCGGCATCAAGCTGTACGTCAAGCGCGTGTTCATCATGGACGAGGCCGACGCGCTGATGCCGGCCTACCTGCGCTGGGTCAAGGGCGTGGTCGACTCGGCCGACCTGCCGCTCAACGTGAGCCGCGAACTGCTGCAGGAAAGCCGCGATGTGAAGGCCATCCGCGAAGGCAACACCCGCCGCGTGCTGGCCATGCTGGAAGACCTGGCCCGGAAGGACAAGGCGCCCGAGACCGCCGAGGGCCAGGACGGCGTGACCGACGTGGTCAGCGAAGAAGACAAGGCCGAACAGGCCCAGGACGCGGGCAAGTACACCGCCTTCTACGCCGAGTTCGGCGCCGCGCTCAAGGAAGGCCTGGGCGAGGATTTCGCCAACCGCGAGAAGCTGGCCAAGCTGCTGCGTTTCGCCTCCACGCAGAGCGATGCGGTGAGCGTGTCCTTCGCCGACTACAAGGCGCGCATGAAGGATGGCCAGAAAGCCATTTACTACATCACCGCCGACACGCTGGCGGCGGCCAAGAACAGCCCGCAGCTCGAACTCTTCCGCAAGAAGGGCATCGAGGTGCTGCTGATGACCGACCGCGTCGATGAGTGGGCGCTGTCGTTCCTGCCGGAGTTCGACGGCACGCCGCTGCAGAGCGTGGCCAAAGGCGCGGTCGATCTGGGCGAACTGCAGGACGAGGACGAGAAGAAGGCGGCCGAGCAGGCGGCCGAGAGCTTCAAGCCGGTGCTGGAGAAGCTCAAGGCGTCGCTCAAGGACAAGGCCAAGGACGTGCGCGTGACCACGCGCCTGGTCGATTCCCCGGCCTGCCTGGTGGTGGAAGACGGCGACTATTCCACCCAGCTGGCACGGCTGCTCAAGTCGGCCGGCCAGAAGGCGCCCGAGGTGCAGCCCATCCTCGAAGTCAACGCGGAGCACCCGCTGGTGAAGAAACTTGACGGCTCCAGCCACTTTGACGATCTGGCGCACATCCTGTTCGACCAGGCGCTGCTGGCCGAAGGCGGTCTGCCGGACGATCCTGCGGCCTACGTGCGGCGTGTGAACGCGCTGTTGGCCTGAGCCTGCCAACCTCGCGAAAAAGGGCGCCCCAGGGCGCCCTTTTTTTCTGCAGCGCGGGGCGTTGGCCCCGGCCGCCCGGCACTCAGGCCAGGGTGATGGTGACGTCGATGTTGCCGCGCGTGGCGTTGGAGTAGGGGCAGACCTGGTGGGCGGTGTCGACCAGGGCTTGCGCGGCCGCGCGGTCCATGCCGGGCAGGTGCACCGTCAGGCGTGCGGCGATGCCGTAGGCCTGGCCGACCGGGCCCAGGTCCACCTCGGCATCGATGGCCACATCGGCCGGCACGCTGATCTTCTGCTTGGCGGCCACGGCCTTGATGGCGCCGATGAAGCAGGCGGAGTAGCCGGCGGCGAACAGCTGTTCGGGGTTGGTGCCGGTGCCCGACGTGCCGGGCGGCGAGAGCTTCACGTCCAGGCGGCCGTCGTCGGTGCGCGAGGCGCCGTCGCGGCCACCGGTGGTGTGGGCGTGGGCGGTGTAGAGGACTTTATCGAGCGATGCCATGGTGGTCTTCCTTGAAGTGGGCTTGCGGGGCAAGCGGGGTGGTGAACGGAAAAAGGGATCAGGTGTGGAGGCGGGACCGCAGCCCCTGCAACTGCCGGGTCATGGCGCGGATCTCGTCCAGCTCGCACTGCGTGGCCTGCCGGATGCAGGCCGGAATGCGCAGGGCGCGCGCCTTCAGTTGCCGGCCGCTGGGGGTCAGGCGCACCAGCACGCGGCGCTCGTCCGCGGTGTCGCGCAAACGGCTCACATGGCCGGCGGCTTCGAGGCGCTTGAGCAGCGGGGTCAGCGTGCCCGAATCGAGGAACAGGCGCTCGCCGAGTTCGGAGACGGTCAGGCCATCGCGCTCCCACAGCGCCAGCAAAGCCAGGTACTGCGGATAGGTCAGCCCGAGTTCGTCCAGCATCGGTTTGTAGAGCTTGGTCATGGCCAGCGATGCGGAATACAGCGCGAAGCACAGTTGGTTGTCCAGCAGCAGGGACGGGTCGTTGTCGGTCATCGGGGAGGCCATGGGTCGTATTATTTCGAACAATTAAATTGTGTGCAATGTAATTGTTCGAAAGACCCTAGTGTCGACCCAGGATAAGGCCCGGAACGGGTGGGGGCTTCGGGTCCGTGGCCCTTACCGGGCCGTGGTCACCTGCTGGAGTTCGGCGAGCAGTTGCGAGGCGCGCTGGGTGTGGAGGGCCTGCTGCTGGGTGGCGGCCTGGATCTCGTCCAGCGCCTGCCGGGTCTGGTTCAGGGCGTGGAGCAGGTGACGCAGGCAGGTTTCGGTGTCGCCGGACAGACGCCGGCCTTCTTCGGCCTGGCGCCCGGTCTGGCTCAGGTGCCGGGCGAGTTCCCGGGTGGCTTCGGAAGAGCGGTCGGCCAGCCGGCGCATCTCCTCGGTGACGACCACGAGGCCCTGTTCACCGGCGCGCGCGGCCTCGACCGCCCCGTTCAGGGCCGTCTGGTGAGACTGTCCGGCGATCTCGCCGATCAGCCCGAGAACCTGGTGCACGCTGTCGCTGGTCTGGCAGAGTGCGTCCGCAGTGGCCTGGATGCGGGTCAGGCAGCGGCCGCTCTCTTCCGCCTGATGCTGGGTGTCGTTGCCCAGGCGGCGCGACTGGCGGACCTGGTCGTCCAGGTGTCCGAGGCCACCCTGCATCGCGTTGAGCGTCTCCGACAGGGCATCGATCTGGCGGCCGAACCGCTGTTCGCGCTGTACCTGCTCGGTCACGTCCATGGCGAACTTGACGATTTTCCAGGGCCTGCCCTGGTGGTCGAGGACGGGGTTGTAGGTGGCCTGGATCCAGACCTCGGTGCCCTGTTTGCTCAGGCGGCAGAAACGGCCACTCTGAAAACGGCCCTGTGCCAGGTCGGCCCAGAAGTGCCGGTACGTGGGCGACGCCAGCACATCGGGCGGGCAGAAGAGACTGTGGTGCTGCCCCAGCACTTCGTGCTCGGCGTAGCCCAGTGCCCGCAGGAAGTTGGCGTTGGCCGAGAGCACACGGCCTTCGAGGTCGAATTCGACCACCGCCTGCGAGCGCGAGAGCGCGTCGATCTTGCTGGTGGCTTCGGCGGCGAGGCGCTTGGCCTCGGTGATGTCGGTGCTGAACTCCACCACCTTGAGGACCCGGCCCGCGGTGTCGAAAACCGGGTTGTAGCTGGCGCGCACCCAGACATCGTTGCCCTGTTTGTCGACCCGGTGGAATACGCCGGCGAGCAGCTCGCCGCGGGCCAGCTGGGCCCAGCGCTCCTGGTATTCGGGGGAGCGCGCGCGGTCTTCGGTGCAGAACATGCGGTGATGCTGGCCCACGACTTCGTCAAGTGTGTAGCCCAGCGTTTCGAGGAAGTTGTCGTTGGCGTGCAGCACGTGCCCGCTCAGATCGAATTCGACCACGCCCTGGACGCGGTCGATGGCGCGGGTCAGGCTTTCGTTGTCGGCGGTGCGGCGCTTGATGTCGGTGATGTCGGTGGCGAACTTGACCACCTTCACCGGGTAGCCTTCGGGGTCGAACACCGGGTTGTAGCTGGCCTGGATCCAGACCGGCTGGCCGTCGCTGCGCAGACGCCGGAACTCGCCGCTGTGCACCCGGCCAGAGGCGAGCTGGTCCCAGAAAGCATCGTAGGCGCGGCTCTGCGCGTAGGCGGGTTCGCAGAACAGGCGGTGGTGCTGGCCCCGGATCTCGCTCAGGGAATAGCCCATGAGCCGCAGGAAGTTGTCGTTGGCGTGCAGCACGTGCCCGCTGAGGTCGAACTCGATGACCGCCTGCACACGGTCGATCGCGTCGATCAGGGCCTGCACCTCGGCGCCCTGCTGTTTGCGTTCGGTGATGTCGGTGGCGAACTTGATCACGCGGACGGGTTGCCCCTCCGAGTCCAGCACCGGGTTGTAGCTGGCCTGGATCCAGACTTCGCGCCCGTCCTTGCCCAGCCGCTTGAACTCCCCGCTGTGGACCTGGCCGGAAGCAAGGTGGTCCCAGAACGCGGTGTATTCGGCAGTCTGGCTGTGGCCCGGGGTGCAGAACATGCGGTGGTGTTGGCCCTGGATGTCTTCGAGGCGGTAGCCCATCAGGTCCAGAAAGATGTCGTTCGCGTGCAGGACATGGCCGCCGAGGTCGAACTCGATGACGGCCTGGACCCGGTCGATCGCGGCCAGGCGCGCGGCCACGTCGGCGTGGAAATCCTTGCTGTCGGTGAGGTCGCTGGCCAGGTGCAGCACCCGCAGGACCACGCCTTCGCTGTCGACCGTCGGATGGAAGTGCGAGAGGAGCCAGAGGTGGCGGCCGTCGCGCGCGAGGTTCTGGAATTCACCGGTCACGCCCTGGCCCTGCGCCAGGTGTTCCCAGGCAATTTCGTGCGCCTCGTCGCCCGGCAGGCACAGTTCCAGATAGTGCCGGCCAACGAGGGACTCCGTGGTGTAGCCGAGCATCTGGACGAAGCGCTCGTTGGCGCGAAGCAGGGTGCCGTCGGCCGCGTACTCGGCAATGGCGTGGGCCTGATCGATGGTCTCCAGCATGGCTTGCTGCGCCAGGTGGTCGGTTTCGGCAGCGAAGCGGGTCTCAAGGCGGGAGTAGGCGGTCATGGGGTCCTGACTGACGAAGATCGAAGGGCGCGGCGGTTTTGCGCGCAGCGCGTCCTGAAGTCATCGTCGGGGCGAGCGCGTTCTTGAACATGCACCTGTGGCGGTCAGGGGCTTTTGAACCGTGGCGTTGCCAGGCGTGGGAAAACGGCTATGCCCTTTGCCTGCCGGGCGCGCCGGCCAGCGCTGATGGCGCCCGGCTCAGGCCACCAGCGGCGGCGCCTGCATGTCTTCGATCTGTTCGACCAGCATGTCCACCTGGCCTTGCCAGTAATCGCGGCTGCCGAACCAGGGGAAATTGATCGGGAAGGTGGGGTCGTCCCAGCGGCGGGCGATCCAGGCGCTGTAGTGGATCAGGCGCAATGTGCGCAGCGGCTCGATCAGGGCGAGTTCGCGCCGGTCGAAGTCGCGCACCTGTTCGTAGCCGTCGAGCAGGGCGCCGAGCTGCTGGTTGCGCTGGGCGCGCTCGCCCGAGAGCAGCATCCACAGGTCCTGCACGGCCGGGCCGGTGCGGGCATCGTCCAGGTCGACGAAGTGCGGGCCGGCGCCGGGCTGACCGTCCGGGGTCCAGAGGATGTTGCCCGGATGGCAATCGCCGTGCAGGCGCAGGCTGCGGTGGTCGGCGGACAGCGGCTGGGGTTGCAGCAGCCAATGGGATTCAATGAGTGTGAGCGCTTCCTCGCAATGCCGCGTCCAGGCGCTGCGCACTTCGGGCGCGATGGCTTCGTGCGCCAGCAGCCAGTCGCGCGGCTCGTGCAGGAAGGTCTGGCTGTCCAGCGCCGGCCGGTGCTGGAAAGGCCGGGCAGCGCCCACGCTGTGCAGGCGGGCGAGGAAGCGGCCGATCCACTCCAGCACGTCGAAGTCGTCCAGTTCCGGGCGGCGGCCGCCGCGGCGCGGGCTGACGGCAAAGGCAAAGCCGTCGAAATGGTGCAGCGTGCGGCCGTTCAGTGGCAGCGGGGCGACAACGGGCACTTCGGCGGCCACCAGTTCGGCCGCGAAGTCGTGTTCCTCCTGAATCTGGGCGTCGCTCCAGCGTCCGGGTCGGTAGAATTTCACCACCACCTGGCTGTGCCCGTCCACGGGCGATTCGAGCGCGGCCTGGTAGACCCGGTTCTCATAGCTGCCCAGGGTGTCCAGCCGGCCGTCGCCCCAGAGGCCGACGCTGGCCAGCGCGTCGAGCACCCGGTCCGGCGTGAGCCGGGCGTAAGCGTGACCGGCAGGCGGGGTGGGGGGCGCGTGGGTGGAATCGTTCGTGGGCATCGGGCGATTGTCGCTGTGCCGGCAGTGGTGGCGGCGCGTCCTTATGATCGCCCCATGCCGAAACCGTCTTCACGCCACCGCGCCGCACCCACGCTGCAGCAGCAACTGCCCGAGTTGCGCGAGGGCCAGTCCGTCGAACTGCTGCAGGAGCTGCACATCCTCACGCGCGAGGGCAAGCTCAACCAGGATACGCGGCGCAAACTCAAGCAGGTCTACCACCTGGTGCAATTCATCGAGCCGCTGCTGCAGCAGGTGCTGGACGAGCGTGGCGACGTGACACTGGCCGACCACGGCGCCGGCAAATCCTACCTGGGGTTCATCCTCTACGACCTGTTCTTCAAGGCCAAGGCCACCGGCTGGGTGTACGGCGTGGAGGCGCGCAGCGAGCTGGTCGAGAAATCGGTGGCGCTGGCGCAGCGCCTCGGGTTTCAGCGCATGAAGTTTCTGGCCACCACCGTGCAGCAGGCCATGGACCACCCGGACCTGCCGCCGCAGATCGACGTGGTGACGGCACTGCACGCCTGCGACACCGCCACCGACGACGCCATCGCCTTCGGCCTGGCGCGCCAGGCGCGTTTCATGGTGCTGGTGCCTTGCTGCCAGGCCGAAGTGGCGTCGGTGATGCGCCAGCACAAGGCACTGAACCTGTCGCGCACGCCGCTGGCCGAACTCTGGCGGCACCCGCTGCACACACGCGAGTTCGGCAGCCAGATCACCAACGTGCTGCGCTGCCTGCAACTGGAGGCGCAGGGCTACGAGGTCACGGTGACCGAACTCGTGGGCTGGGAGCACTCCATGAAGAACGAGCTGATCGTGGCGCGCCGGCGGCCGTCTCCGCAGGCTGCTCTGCAGGCCCGCGCGGGCGAACGCCTGCGGGCCTTGCTGGACGAATGCGGTCTGCAGCCGCTGGCCGGGCGCTTCAGCGCCTGACCAGGGCGTTTATTTGCCGGGTGCTTTCGCCGGCGGCTTGGTCGCGGGCGCATTGCCGCTGGCGGGGCCCTGGGCGGCCGCGAGGCGGTCGCCGATGGACTTTTCCAGGGCCTGCACCCGCGGGCCCACCGTGCTGCGGGTTTCGGCCACCAGCTTCGACTGCAGCGCCTGTTGCATCTCGCTGCTGAGTTGCTGGTACTTGGCGAACGCGGGGGATTCGAGCACGGCGATGACCTGGCGCAGCTCGTCCTCGGTGAACTTCTGCTCCAGCAGGCTGCCGACGGTGGACGGCGCCAGCGCGACCGCGCGGCTGCGCACCTGGGGCACGGTGTCGTTCAGGTATTTCTGTACGTCGCCCTGCACATCTTTGCCCAGGGCGTCCTGTTTGTCGGCCGGCACGCGGGCAGCGACCACCTGGCTCGCCCGTTCGAGCAGGATGGCGGCCGGTTCCTCGACCAGGGAGCGGGCCAGGTTCTCGATGCCGGGCTGCTGCAGGCGAACCAGTTTGCTCACCAGCTCCTTTTTGGCGGGGCTGGCGGGCTCGGGCGCCTGGGCGTGGGCCAGGGTGGCGCAGGCACACAGCAGGAACACGGCCGGGGCGTGGCGTGGCAGATGCGGGCGCAGGCGGGCCAGCGGGAACATTTGTTGGAGCTTCATATTCGTAGTGGACCACAAGCCCATGTCGGGTTTGTAACCGGTCGGTGTCCGGGTGTGCATTTCTGCCGGCTTGGCCCGATGGTCAGGGGCTGCCGTCGCGGTTACGATCCGCCCTCCAGACCGACCACAACCCCAGGAGGCCCGCGCCGATGCCCGAAGACATGACCTTTCTGTTGCAGGCCGTGACCTGGCCGCTGGTGTTGCTGGTGGCCTGGTTCCTGGGGGAACGTCTGAACGAGTCGGCGGGCATTCCCCGGGTCAGCAGTTACGTGGCGGTGGGGCTGGTGGCCAGCCTGTTCAACCTGCCCGGGGTGACCGAGTCCGTGCCGGGCTTGCCGTTCCTGGCCAATGTGGCGCTGTCGCTGGTGCTGTTCGAACTGGGCTACCGCATCCATCTGCGCTGGTTCCGCCACAACCCCTGGGTGTTGGTGCTCGGGCTGGTGGAATCGGTGCTGACTTTTGCGCTGGTGTATTTCGCCGCCGGCTGGTTCGAGCTGCCGGTGGACACCCGGCTGATCATCGCGTCGCTGTCGGTCTCGGCCTCGCCGGCCGGTATCGTGCGCGTGGCCAACGAACTGCGCAGCACCGGCCAGGTGACCGAGCGGGTGCTGCACCTGTGCGCCATCAACTGCATGGTGGCGGTGCTGGCGCTCAAGCTGGTGGTGGGGTACTGGCACCTGTCCACCTCGGGCGACATGGTGCAGGCCGTGCTGGGCAGCGTGCACGTGCTGGTGACGTCGGTGGCCGCAGGCGCGCTGTTGGGCGTGGCCATGCCGGCGTTGCTGCGGGCCCAGCGCATCCAGGCGCGTGACGTGACCCTGGTGTTCGCGCTGGCGGTGCTGCTGCTGACGACCCTGTCCTACGGGCTCAAGCTGTCTCCGCTGCTGGCCGCGCTGACTTTCGGCATCGTGGCCCGCGAGCGCCGCGTGCACCTGACCAACGCCCAGCGCGGTTTCGGCACGGCGGGCGATCTGCTCAACATCTTCATGTTCGTCTACATCGCTGCCCTGCTGGACTGGCGGGCGGTGCCCGCGGGCCTGGCGCTGGGGCTCACGCTGATGGTGGTGCGCACGGCCTCCAAAGTGCTGTGCAACGTGGCTGCGGCGCGGCTGTCGGGCAGCACCGAGCGCAAGGGCGTGCTGGCCGGGCTGGCGCTCATGCCGATGTCGGCCTTTGCCATCCTGCTGCTGGAGCAGAGCCGCATCCTGGGCTTTGCCCCGGCGCGCGATGTGCTGGCGGTGATGGCCTTCATGATGCTGGTGCAGGAACTGCTGGGCCCGCTGGTCACGCAGCGCGCCTTGCACGCCGCGGCCGAAACCCACGTCACCCAGGAGCCCTGAACCATGCCGTTGGAAACCTTCAAGGCCTCCGAGTCGCTGACCCTGGGGGTCGAGCTTGAACTGCAACTGGTCAACACCTACGACATGGACCTGTCCAGCAGCGCCAACGACCTGCTGGAACTGCTGCGGCGCAAGCCTTTCCCGGGCACGGTCACGCCGGAGATGACGCAGAGCATGATCGAGATCGCCACCGACGTGCAGAGCGAACACGGGCCGTTGCTGGCGCAGTTGCGCGCCATTCGCGACACGCTGGTGCATGCGTGCGACCGGCTCAACATCGAGATCGCCGGGGGCGGCACCCACCCGTTCCAGCGCTGGTTCGAGCAGCGCATCTTTTCCAAGCCTCGCTTCCAGGAGCTGTCGGGCCTGTACGGCTACCTGGCCAAGCAGTTCACGGTGTTCGGCCAGCACGTGCACGTGGGCTGCAGCTCGCCCGACGAGGCGCTGTTCCTGCTGCATTCGCTCAACCGCTACGTGCCGCACTTCATCGCGCTGTCGGCCTCGTCGCCGTTTTCGCAGGGGGTGGACACGTTGTTCGACTCGGCGCGCCTGAATTCGGTGTTCGCGTTCCCGCTGAGCGGGCGGGCGCCGTTCATGCTGAGCTGGGAAGAGTTCGCCAATGTCTACTTCACCAAGATGGAGAGCACCGGCGTGGTCAAGTCGATGAAGGACTTCTACTGGGACATCCGGCCCAAGCCCGAATACGGCACCATCGAGCTGCGTGTGTGCGACACGCCGCTGACGGTGGAGCGCGCCGCCGGCCTGGCTTGCTATCTGCAGGCGCTGTGCCGCCATCTGCTGGAGCGCAACGAGCCGCCGCCGGAGGAAGACGACTACCTCGTCTACACCTACAACCGCTTCCAGGCCTGCCGCTTCGGCCTGGACGGCATGATGGTCAATCCCAAGACGCGCGAGCAGATCAGCATCCGCGAAGACGTGCTGGCCACCCTGCGCAAGATCGCCCCCCATGCCGACGCGCTGCAGTCCCAGGCCGCGATGGACGAGATCGAACGCACGGCCGCGCGCGACGGCAACCACGCCAGCTACCTGCGCAAGTGTTACGCCGCCAGTGGCAGCGTTCAAGGCGTGGTGGCGGCCAGCGTCGAGGCCTTGCGGGCCTGAAATCCCCGCATTTGCCCGGCTCCGACGGCGTCCGGAGGCCGGAAAAGCCGGGGGTTTTCCGGCCAGTTCCGGCTTTGTCGGGCGGCTTCCTACACACGGCATGGCAGGGCGCCGACTTAACCTTCTGAAACAGCCCAAATACAGTTTGTGACATCGACAAACGAATTGTCATCGCCACAAACCCCCCGCTTTTCAGGACACCGCCATGAACTCCGCTGCCAACCGCCTCAACCCCTTCGTGCTGATGCTGGACCCCGAAGCCGTGATCAGCGCCATGGAAAGCAGCCGGCCGCTGCGCAGCCTGCGCCAGCGCGTGTGCCGGCCGCTGGACAAGCCGTTGATCCCGATCACGCATCCGCAGACCCAGGCTTTCGACGCCGCCATCGATGAAGACGCCTTCACCGACGGCGGGTGCGACTGGTACGCCCAGGCCCAGCCGGCGCTGCACGCCGTGCACTGAGCGCGGCCTTTCAAAGGGGGCGCCGCGTCCAGGGACGGGGCCGGCGCGATCCCCAGGGCTTCAGGCGCACCGGCTGCCCCGCGCCAACGGGCCTGCAGTCCTACAATCGGCGCTCCCCGGTTCTGCCGCCTCCCCCGCCCAATCCGTCACCGACGTGGAATTTTCCGTTGCCCTGCAATATGTGTTGCCCAAGCAGGCGTTGACCCGCCTGGCCGGGCGGCTTGCGCGCGCCCAGGCGGGCGCCCTGACCGAGACGGCCATCCGCCGCTTCATCCAGCGTTACGGGGTGGACATGTCCGAGGCGGCCAATCCGGACCCAGCCAGTTACCGCAGCTTCAACGAATTCTTCACCCGGACCTTGCGCCCCGGGGCGAGGCCGTTGTCGGCGGCCGATTTCCTGTGCCCGGTCGATGGCGCCATCAGCCAGTTCGGCCCGATCCAGCGCGACCAGATCTTCCAGGCCAAGGGGCATCACTATTCCACGCAGGCCTTGCTGGGGGGCGACGCGGGGCTGGCCAGCCAGTTCGACGACGGCGACTTCGCCACCATCTACCTCAGCCCGCGCGACTACCACCGCATCCACATGCCCAGCGCCGCGCGGCTGCGCCGCATGATCCACGTGCCGGGGGCGCTGTTTTCGGTCAATCCCGCCACGGCCCGCGGCGTGCCCGGCCTGTTTGCGCGCAACGAGCGGGTCGTGTGTCTGTTCGACGTGCCGCACGGCCCGCGGCACGAGAAACGCCCCTTTGCCATGGTGCTGGTGGGGGCCACCATCGTCGGCAGCATGGCCACCGTCTGGCATGGCGTGGTGAACCCGCCGCGCCCCGGTCAGGTGCGGGAATGGCCGTACGACGACCAGAGCTTTGTGCTGGATCGTGGCGAAGAAATGGGCTGCTTCCTGCTGGGTTCCACCGTGGTGATGCTCTGGCCCCGGCACACGATCGACTTCAACCCCCAATGGCAGCCGGGCCTCGCGGTGCGCATGGGCCAGGCCATGGGCACGGCCGTGCCCGACGAACCCGACACCCTTCCCCATCCTCAGGACCTTTCATGACCACGCTCGGCACCCCGCTTTCCCCTTCGGCCACCCGCGTCATGCTGCTGGGCAGCGGCGAACTGGGCAAGGAGGTGCTGATCGCGCTGCAGCGCCTGGGCGTCGAGACCATTGCGGTCGACCGCTACGACAACGCGCCCGGCCAGCAGGTGGCGCACCATGCGCGCACCATCACCATGAGCGACCCGGCGCAGCTCAAGGCGCTGATCGAGGCCGAACGCCCGCACCTGGTGGTGCCCGAGATCGAAGCCATCGCCACGCCCATGCTGCAGGAGCTGGAGGCGGCGGGTGTGGTGACCGTGATCCCGACGGCGCGCGCCGCGCGCCTGACCATGGACCGCGAGGGCATCCGCCGCCTGGCGGCCGAAACCCTGGGTCTGCCCACCAGCCCTTACCGGTTCTGCGACTCGCTGGCCGAGCTGCAGGCGGCCATCGACGCCGGCATCGGCTACCCCTGCATCGTCAAGCCGGTGATGAGCTCCAGCGGCAAGGGCCAGAGCAAGATCGACGGACCGGCCGACGTGCAGAAAGCCTGGGATTACGCCATGGCCGGCGGCCGGGTGAGCCACGGACGGATCATCGTCGAGGGCTTCATCGACTTCGACTACGAGATCACGCAACTGACGGTGCGCGCCAAGGGCGCGGATGGCGTGGTCCATACCCACTTCTGCGACCCGATCGGCCACGTGCAGGTCGGTGGTGACTATGTCGAGAGCTGGCAGCCCATGGCCATGTCGGCGGCCGCGATCGACCAATCACGCCAGATCGCCAAGACCGTGACCGACGATCTGGGCGGCCTGGGGCTGTTTGGCGTGGAACTGTTCGTCAAGGGTGATCAGGTCTGGTTCAGCGAAGTCAGCCCGCGTCCGCACGACACCGGCCTGGTCACGCTGTGCACCCAGCACCAGAGCGAGTTCGAGCTGCACGCGCGCGCCATCCTGGGCTTGCCGGTCGACACCCGCCTGCGCAACCCGGGCGCCAGCGCCGTGATCTACGGTGGTGTCGACGCCCAGGGCATCGTGTTCGATGGCGTGGACGAAGCCCTGGCGGTGCCCGGCACCGATCTGCGCCTGTTCGGCAAGCCCGAGAGCTTCACCAAGCGCCGCATGGGTGTGGCGCTGGCGCGCGCCGAGACCACCGATGCCGCGCGGGCGAACGCCAAGCTGGCGGCGAGCAAAGTGCAGCCGCGCAGGGGCTGAAGCCGTCCGAACGGTGCGCCTTCATGCAGGGGCACCGTGGAACCGGCTCCGCTGGGCCACAGGTGCTGCCCCTCTGCCCAGCGCCGCGTGGCGGCGCGCAAGAGCGGGGGGAGGCCGCGTCAGCGGCGCAGGGGGGTGACCCTGCTACTCGTGTCGCAAGGCGTCGATCGGGTTCAGTCGAGCAGCGCTGCGGGCCGGGAAATAGCCGAACACCACGCCGATGGCGGCCGAGAACACAAAGGACAGCAGGTTCACGCTGGCGTTGAACTGGTAGGGCACGTTCATGACGGCCGACAGGCCAATCGATGCCAGGGTCGCCAGCACGATGCCGGCCAGCCCGCCCAGGGCGGCCAGGACCACGGCTTCGATCAGGAACTGCAGCAGCACCTCGCGTTCGAGCGCGCCGATGGCCAGGCGCAGACCGATTTCGCGCGTGCGCTCGGTGACGCTCACCAGCATGATGTTCATGATGCCGATGCCCCCCACCAGCAGGCTCACGGCGGCCACGGCGCCCAGCAGCATGGTCATCACCTGGGTGGTGCCCGAGAGCGTGTCGGCGAGCTGCTTGGTGTCCAGCACGTTGAAGTTGTTCTCGTCGCTGTCGGCCAGCTTGCGGCGTTCGCGCAGCAATTGCGTCAGGCTGGCCGTGACACGCGCGGGGTCGGCGCCGTCGGCCATGGACACCAGCAGGGTGTTGACCCGCGTGTTGCCGGTAATGCGCCGCTGCAAGGTGTTCAGCGGCATCAGCACCATGTCGTCCTGGTCGTTGCCGAAGGCGCCCTGGCCCTTGGAGCCGAGCACGCCGATGACCTCGCACGACATGGCCTTCACGCGCAGCTGGGAACCGACAGCGCTGCCGCTGCCGAACAGCTCGCGCTGCACGGTCTGGCCGATCAGGCACACGGCCGCACCGGCACGCAGCTCGTCGTTGGTGAACTCGCGCCCGTCTGCGATGGTCCAGTTGCCGGTCACCAGCCACTGGTTGGTGCTGCCGATGATGCTGCTGCTCCAGTTGCGGCCACCGGCCACGATGGTGGTGCCGGTGCGGGCTTCGGGTGCCACGGCGGTCACGCCGCCGATCTGACTGGCAATGGCATCGGCATCGGTGTCCTTGAAGGAGGGCGCGCCACCGCTGCCACCAGGCCCCATGCGTTGGCCGGGGCGGATCTGCAGCAGGTTGGTGCCCAGGCCGGAAATCTGGTTCTGCACCGCCATCGTGGCGCCGTTGCCCACGGTCACCATGGTGATCACGGCGCTGACGCCGATCACGATGCCGAGCACGGTCAGGAACGAGCGCAGCAGATTGCGGCGGATCGAGCGCAGCGCGAGGATGAGGGTGTTAAGCCACATGGCCGGTCTCCGGGGTGGGGCGCAGCAGCAGGGGCTCGTTGGGCTCATCGCTGGCGACCACGCCGTCGACAAAGCGCACGATGCGCCGGGCATAGACGGCCATGTCGGGCTCGTGGGTGACCATCAGCACGGTGATGCCCTGCTCGGTGTTCAGGCGCCAGAGCAGCTCCATGATTTCGTGGCTGCGCTGGGTGTCCAGGTTGCCGGTCGGCTCGTCGGCCAGCAGCACCTGGGGTTCGGTCACGATGGCGCGCGCGATGGCCACCCGCTGCTGCTGCCCGCCCGAAAGCTCGGCCGGGGTGTGGTGTTCCCATCCCTTGAGGCCGACTTTGTCGAGGGCGCGACGGGCCGCTTCGTGACGCTGCGCGGCGGGCTCACCCCGATAGACCAGGGGCAGCTCGACGTTTTCCTGGGCCGAGGTCCGTGCCAGCAGGTGAAAGCCCTGGAACACGAAGCCCATGTAACGGCGGCGCAGGCGGGCCCGCTCGTCGCGCGAGAGGTTTTCCACGTGCACGCCGCGAAACAGGTATTCGCCCCCGCTGGGCACGTCCAGGCAGCCCAGCGTGTTCATGGCCGTGGATTTGCCCGACCCGCTGGGCCCCATGATGGCGACGAAGTCGCCGGCCTCGATGTCCAGGTCCACGCCCCGCAGGGCGAGGAAGGCGGTCGCGCCCTCCCCGTAGGTCTTGGTGATGTTGCGCAGCCGGATCAGCGGCAGGGTGCCGGTGTCGGTCATGAGCGGCTGCCTCCGGCGCGCTGCTCGATGATGACGGGCATGCCCGCCTCCAGGCCTTCGCCCGTGACCTCGGTCATGCGGCCGTCGCTGATGCCGGTGCGCACCGATACCGCGGCCGGCTGGCCGTCGCGCAGCACCCAGATCTGGCGCGGGCCGGCCCCGCCGCCGCGGCGATCGACGCCGGCGGTCTTGGGCGTGTTCGAGCGCGGCGGGCGCGGCATGATCTTGGACAGGATGCCGCCATCGCTCGATGCACTGGCGCTCGCGGGCGCAGCGCCGGCGCTGGCTGGCGTGAAGCGCAGCGCCGTGTTGGGCACCAGCAGCGCGCCCTGGCTTTCCTTGGCCACGATGGTGGCCGACGCGGTCATGCCCGGGCGCAGGCTGAGGTCGGCGTTGTCCACGCCCAGCGTGGTCGTGTAGGTGACCACGTTGTCGGTCTTGGTGGAGCCGAAGGCCACGCGCTCGATGGTGGCCGGGTAACGGCGGGACGGGAAGGCGCTGACGGTGAAGGTGGCTTTCTGCCCCGCCTGCACGGCCCCGACGTCGGCCTCGTCGACCGCCACGTCCAGTTTGAGCTGGGTCAGGTTCTCGGCGACCGAGAACAGCGTGACCGCCTGCAGCGAGGCCGCGACCGCGTTGCCCGGGTCGACCGAGCGCGAGAGCACCACACCGTCGATGGGCGAGCGGATGGAGGCCTTGGACAGGTTGGTTTCGTTGGTCGAGAGCGTGGCGCGCGACTGTTCGACGCTGGCACGTGCCGCGTTTTCGGCGGCCACCGCCCGCTCGACGGCGGCCCGTGCGGTGTCGAGTTCGGTGGCCGACGGCACCTTGCCGCCGGACAGGCGCGCGACCTCTTCGTAGCGGGCCAGCGAGGCCTGGGCTTCCTTCAGCGTGGCGCTGGTCTGGGCCAGCGAAGCCTGTGCGGAAGCCAGCCCTGCGCGGGCCTGGGTGACCTGGTCGATCAGCTTGGCCGCGTCCAGCTCGACCAGCACCTGCCCGGCCTTGACGCGGTCGTTCACATCCACGAGCACCCGTTTGACGGTGCCCGAGAGTTCGCTGCCGACGTTGACCGAGCGCGTGGGCTGCAGCGTGCCGTTGGCCGCGACCGTCAGGGTGATGTCGCCGCGTTTGACGGCCTCGGTCAGGTAGACCGGTGCGGCCCGCGATTGCTGTTGGGCTTGCCAGACGTACAGGCCGCCGCCGGCCAGGGCCAGCACGGCCAGGCCGGCCCACAGCGAGGTGCGTTGCCACCAGCGCGGGGGGCTGTCCTGGCCCAGCAGGTCCTGGAGTTCGGCGGAGGTGGCTTCCTTCTTCTTGCTCATGGTGTGTCCGGCGTGAGGGGGTTCGATGTCAGCGTGTCGACGCGGGTTCGGTGGTGGTGGCCGCTTCGGGGTTCCAGCCGCCGCCCAGCGCCTTGTACAGGCGCACGTGGTCGGCCGCGATGCTTGCCTGGGTGCTGGCCACGCTGTCCTGGGCGGACAGCAGGGTGCGCTGCGTGTCCAGCACGGTGCGGAAGTCGATCAGGCCGCTGCTGTAGCGCTGGCGGGCCAGCAGGTCCGCGTTGGCGGCGGCCTGCTGGGCGCGCTGCTGGCGGACCAGTCGCTCCTGGTCACCGCGCAGGGCCAGCAGCGCGTCTTCCACGTCCTGCAGGGCCGTGAGCACGGCGGCCTCGTAGTTCACGCGCGCGGCTTCGAGCGCGGCTTCCTGTGATTGCACCTGGGCGCGGCGCGTGCCGCCGTCGAACAGGGGCAGCGAAATGCTCGCGAGCAGGCTGTTGGCGATGGTGGCGCCGCTGCCCAGTCCCGACAGCGTCAGCGCCGACAGGCCCACCGAACCCCCGATGCGCAGGCTCGGATAGCGGTCGGCTTCGGCCGCGTCCAGGCGGGCCAGGGCGGCACCGATGCGGTATTCGGCGGTGCGCACATCGGGCCGCTGGCGCAAGACCTCGGCCGGGATCGCCAGGGCCAGCGTGGCAGATGCCTGGGGCACCGGGGCAGCGCTGGCAAGGCGCTCGTTCAGGGCGCCCGGGGCCTGGCCGGTCAGTACCGCCAGGGCGTTGAGGTTCTGGCCGATGCTGGTCTGCAAGGCCGGCACCTGGGCGGCCGTCTGTTCGTACGCCGCCAGGGCCTGCTCCACGTCCAGCGAGGCGGCCAGTCCGGCCTGCGCGCGCCAGCGGGTGATCTGCAGGGTCTCCGCCTGGGCGGCCAGGCTGGCCTGGGCGATGGCCAGGCGCTGTTGCAGGCCGCGCAGGTCGATGTAACCCAGGGCGACTTCGGCGGCCAGCGAAACCTGGGCATTGGCCAGCGTGGTGCCGGCGGCCGCCAGGTCGGCCTCGCTGGCCTGCGCCGTGCTGCGGTTGGCGCCAAACAGATCGGGCTCCCAACTGGCGTCCAGCCCGGCCTGGAAACGGTTGCTGGCGGCCGCATCGCCGCTCTTGCTGCGCTGGCCCGAGCCCGACCCGGTCAGCGTGGGCCACAGGCCCGCCTGCGCGGCATCGCGCTGGGCACGGGCTTGTTGCAGCGAGGCTTGCGCGCTGCGCACCGAGGTGTTGGCCTGCAGGGCCTGGGTGATGAGGGCGGTGAGCTCGGCATCGCCGAAGCGCTGCCACCAACTGGCCAGGGCGGTGGCGCTGCCGGCCTCGGCAGGCGCGGTCCGCCACTGGGCGGGCGTGGCGATGGCGGGCAGGTCGGCGGTTGCGGGGGCCGACAGGCTGGCACAGCCGGTGAGCACGGCCAGGCTGATCGCGCCGATGGCGGCGTGCAGGGGGCGCCGTGCGGCTGCGGCGTGAAAAGGGGCGTCGGGCAGGGCGGTCATGGTGTGAGTGTCAGAGCACCCGGCATCGGGGCACGGAACCGATTGTGGCGACCTTTGCATTCCGTTCCATGGCGATTGTGTGAAGTTCCTGTAAATGCCGACGCGGGCTCGGAAATGCGCTGGCGCGCACCGGTCTGCTCAGGTGGCAGTGCCATAATTCGGGGCATATCCTTTCGGAGATTGCCATGGAAAGCACGCCCCCCAGTTGTGTGCTTTCAGCCTCCACCGGGACTGCCTGAGCGCCGTGGATCCTGCGGTGGCTGATACGGGCGGCCGGTCGGCTGAAAGCGCCGCCGAACCCTGAGGTCCTCGCCTCGTCCCGTTTCGCCCAGTCCACCGTCCAGCCGGGAGCGCCCCATGCTCAACGTCTTTACCCTGGCCAATGGCCGCCTGTTCCAGGAAGAAATCGAGTCGCTCGAAGAGCTGGCCCGGTTCAAGCCCATCTGGGTCGACCTGGAAGACCCCACGCCCGAGGAGCGGCGCTGGGTCAAGCAGCATTTTGGTCTGTCCATCCCCGAAGATGCGATGGACGACGACATCGAGGAGTCGGCGCGTTTCTTCGAGGAAGACAACGGCGAGCTGCATGTGCGCTCGGACTTTCTGATCGATGACCCCGACGACCCGCGTGCGGTGCGGGTGGCCTTCATCCTCAACGAACACAACGACAGCCTCAAGAGCCGGGGCGTGCTGTTCTCCATCCACGACGAGGACGTGCCGGTGTTTCGCCTGCTGCGCATGCGCGCGCGTCGCATGCCAGGCCTGATCGAGGACGCCAAGGACGTGCTGCTGATGCTGTTCGACGCCGACGCCGAGTACTGCGCCGACACGCTGGAAGACATCTACGACGATCTGGAGCAGGTCAGCCACAAGGTGCTTTCCAGCGAAGCGACCGACAGCGCGCTGGGCGAGGCGCTGGGTGCCATTGCCCGGCACGAGGACATGTCGGGCCGCATCCGCCGCAACGTGATGGACACGCGCCGCGCCGTCAGCTTCATGATGCGCAGCCGTCTGCTGAGCGCCGAGCAGTTCGAGGACGCGCGCCAGATCCTGCGCGATCTGGATTCGCTCGATGGCCACACCGCGTTCCTGTTCGACAAGATCAACTTCCTGATGGACGCGACGGTCGGTTTCATCAACATCAACCAGAACAAGATCATCAAGATCTTCTCGGTGGCCAGCGTTTCGCTGCTGCCCCCCACGCTGGTGGCCAGCAGCTACGGCATGAACTTCCAGTTCATGCCCGAGCTGCAGTGGAAGCTGGGTTATCCCTTCGCCATCGTGCTGATGATCATCTCGGCCGTGGTGCCGATGATCTATTTCCGCAAGCGGGGCTGGTTGAGGTAGGCCCCGTCTGGCCAGGTCAGCGCCGTCCTGCACGCCGACAGACGGCCATTCCAACCTAGGGAAATCCCTCGAAAGCCAACAGGTTTTCTTGCCTACATTCTTGCATACAAGATTTGTATTTCTAACTTGTCGAGGAGAAAAGGTGGCCAAGTTTTTCAAGTCCCTGTTCGGGCAGGTGTTGCTGGCCCTGCTGCTGGGCATTGCCCTGGGGTTCGTATCGCCGGAGCTGGCGGTCAAACTCAAGCCCTTGGGTGATGGATTCATCAAGCTCATCAAGATGATCATCCCGGTGCTGGTCTTCTGCGTGGTGGTGCATGGCATCGCGGGCGCAGGTGATCTCAAGCGGGTCGGCCGGGTTGGCGTCAAGGCGCTGATCTATTTCGAGGTCGTCACCACCATCGCCCTGTTGCTGGGCCTGGTGCTGGCGTTCTGGTTCCAGCCCGGCGTGGGCATGAACGTGAACCCGGCCACACTCGACGCGTCTGCCATGAGTGCCTACGCCAGCAATGCGGACAAGCTCACCAGCGGAGGCACGGTGGAGTTCCTGATGAAGCTGATTCCCACCACGGTGGTGGCGGCTTTTGCCAACGGCGATGTGCTTCAGGTGCTGCTGTTTGCCGTGCTGTTCGGCTGCGCCCTGGCTTTGCTGGGCGAACGTGGTGCGCCGGTGGCGGGTTTCATCGACACGCTCTCGCAGGTGCTGTTCAAGATCATGGGCCTCATCATCAAACTCGCCCCGCTGGGCGTGCTGGGTGCCATTGCCTTCACCGTGGGCAAATACGGCCTGGGTTCGCTCAAGCAGTTGGGCATGCTGGTGGTGCTGTTCTACGGCGCTGTGATCTTCTTTGTCTTTGTGGTGCTGGGTCTGATCATGCGCATGGCCGGCTTCAGCATCTTCAAGTTGTTGCGCTATCTGCGCGAGGAACTGGCCGTGGTGTTTGCCACCACATCGTCCGACAGCGTGTTGCCGCAGATCATGGCCAAGCTGCGCGGCATGGGCATCAAGGACTCCACCGTGGGTCTGGTCATTCCCACCGGCTATTCCTTCAACCTGGACGCGTTCTCCATCTACATCACGCTGGCGGCGGTGTTCATTGCGCAAGCCACCAACACCCCCATCTCGATGTCGGACCTGCTGGCCATCCTGGCGATCTCGCTGGTCACCAGCAAAGGTGCCCATGGCGTCCCGGGTTCGGCCATCGTGGTGTTGGCGGCCACATTGCATGCCATTCCGGCGATTCCGGCCATTGGGCTGGTCCTGGTGCTGTCGATTGACTGGTTCATGGGCATCGCCCGGGCACTGGGCAACTTGATCGGCAACTGCGTGGCCACCGTGGTGGTCGCGGCCTGGGAAGGTGACATTGACCGCACCAAAGCCCATGCCGTGCTGGACGGCAGGGAACAGCCCCGATTGGAATGACCGAGGAGTCCAGGCGGCGCAAGGCGAAGGCGTTACAGTGTTCGGCTGATGTCCACCCAGCTTGAAATCGCCCAACGAGTCGTCGAATCCATCCTGGCGCAGCAACTTGCGCCTGGGCAGCGGCTGGGCGAACAGGAGCTGGCCGACCTCTTCCAGGTCAGCCGCACCATGGTGCGCGAAGCCCTGATGCAGTTGCAGGCCAGGGGGTTCGTGGAGGTGCGGCCGCGCAAGGGCTGGTATGTGGTGGAGCCGTCCATGGACGACGCGCGGGACGCATTCTCGGCCCGCCGCATCGTCGAGGCCGGCATCCTGGCGCCACCCGCGACCGAGCCCACGGAGGAGGGCCGCCCTCTGCAGCAGGTGGCCCGAGCCTTGCGCCGCCATATCGAACAGGAGCGTCTGGCCATCCAGCAGGACGACGCTGCCACGAGGGCCTTCATGCTGGCGGATTTCCATGTGTGTCTGGCGGAAAACCTGGGCCACCGCTTGCTGTGCGACGTGCTGCGCGATCTCACCGCCCGCACCACGCTCGCCGCCACGCTCTACCAGTCCACCCATGACGCCAGACAGTCTTGTGATGAGCACGCCGCCATCGTGGCGGCGCTGGAGGCTGGTGATCTGCCGTTGGCACGGCGGCGCATGCTCGACCACATTGGCCACGTCGAACGCGCCTTGAGTGCGGAGGTTCCGCAGCGCGAAGACCGCCTGAGGCAGGCGCTGTCGCCCGTCACGGGTGCGCGCAAGACGCGCTGAGCCGCCTCAGGCCATCAGCTCGCGAACGATGGCACCGCTGTAGCGGCTGGCCACGTCGCGCAGGAAGCGCGGGAAATCCACAGGGGCATCGTCATCGGCGCGGTCCGAAATGGTTCTCACCACCACCAGCGGCACGCCAAAATCGTGGCAGACCTGCGCAAATGCCGCCCCCTCCATTTCCACCGCCAAGGCCTCGGGCAGCTCGCGTTGCAGCTGGGCGCTTTCGGCTGTGGTGGCCACGAAGCGGTCGCCGCTGATCAGCAAGCCCTGGTGCAGGCGCGGGGTCTGAAGATCGAATGCCTGAACGGTGCTGGCGCCCAACTGTGGGGGCAAGGCGCCCAGCATGCGCTCGCAAGCCAGTTCCAGCGCATCGGCCAAGCCGCTGTCGGCGTCAAAGCGGGCACGCCCGTAACCCGGCACCTCATGGCGCGGAAACAGCGGTGAGGCATCCATGTCGTGTTGCAGGAAGCTGCGGGCCAACACCACGTCCCCGACCCGGACACCCGGCCCAAGGCCACCGGCCACGCCAGTGAACACGATGCGTTGCACGTGAAAACGCTCTATCAACAGCGTGGCCGTGGTGGCTGCCGCCACTTTGCCGATGCCGCTGAGCACCGCCACCACCTCCTGCCCGTGCAGATGTCCGACCCAGAACGCCCGGCCCCCGATCACCTGCTTCTGCTCATCGGGCATGAGGGCCAGCACGCTGGCGAGCTCGTCGTGCAGGGCGGCGACGATGGCGGTACGGGGCGTCTTGTTCATGGGCGCATTGGACCAGAAGCCTGTGCGCGATCAGGGCGTGGACAGCGTCGAGAACGTGGCACAGCCGCATCGCGCTGTCCCCTGGGGAATGACAGGCTGTGCGCGGCGGGCTACTTCTTGTCGCGCAGTTCGCGGCGCAGGATCTTGCCGACCGGGGTCTTGGGCAGTTCGGTGCGGAACTCGATCACCTTGGGCTGTTTGTAGCCCGTGAGGTTGGCCTTGCAGAACTCGCGCACCTGCGCTTCGGTCAGGGATTCGTCCTTCTTCACGATCACCAGTTTGACCGCTTCGCCCGAGCGCTCGTCGGGCACACCGACCACCGCGCATTCGAGCACGCCGGGCATCGTGGCCACCACGTCTTCGACCTCGTTGGGGTAGACGTTGAAGCCGCTGACCAGCACCATGTCCTTCTTGCGGTCGACGATCTTGAAGTAGCCCTTGTCGTCCATGACGCCGATGTCGCCGGACTTGAAGTACCCGTCGGCGGTCATGACCTTGGCGGTCTCGTCGGGGCGCTGCCAGTAGCCGGCCATCACCTGCGGGCCCTTGATCGCGATCTCGCCGGGCTGGCCCATGGGCACCTCGTTGCCGGCATCGTCGATGCACTTCATCCAGGTGTTCGGCAGGGGCACGCCAATGGTGCCGGTGAAGGACGTGTTGGTGACCGGGTTGCAACTGGCCGAAGGGCTGGTTTCCGACAGGCCGTAGCCTTCGCAGATCGGGCAGCCGGTCTTGTCCAGCCAGAGCTTGGCCACCGCGCCCTGCACGGCCATGCCGCCGCCCACGGACACCTTGAGGTTCTTCCAGTTGACGGTGCCGAAGTCGGGGTGGTTGGCCAGGCCGTTGAACAGGGTGTTGACGGCCGGGAAGCTGTGGAAGGTGTGCTTGGACAGCTCCTTGAGCACGGCCGGCAGGTCCCGCGGATTGGGGATGAGCAGGGTCTTGCCGCCGGTGCGCAGGCTCAGCATCATGTTCACGGTGAACGCGAAGATGTGATACAGCGGCAGGGCGCAGACGCTGGTGGGCTGCTCGCTGGCCGGCACCTTCTTCATGACCGGATCGTTCCAGGCCTCGGACTGCAGCACATTGGCGATCACGTTGCGGTGCAGCAGCACCGCGCCCTTGCTCACGCCCGTGGTGCCGCCGGTGTACTGCAGCACGGCCACGTCGTCGGGTCCGATGTCGGGCTGGCGCAATGTACCGCGACCGCCGCGCGCGATCGCGTCGTTGAAGCGCACCGCCTGGGGCAGGCTGAACTCGGGCACCATCTTTTTGACGTTGCGCACCACGTAGTTGACGATGGCGCCTTTGAGCAGGCCCAGCAGGTCACCCATGGCCGCCAGCACCACGTGCTTGACCGGGGTCTTGGCCAGGCAGGCCTCCAGCGTGGCCGCAAAGTTTTCGATGATGACGATGGCCTTGGCGCCCGAGTCCTTGAGCTGGTGCTCCAGCTCGCGGGCCGTGTACAGCGGGTTGACGTTGACCACCACGTAGCCGGCGCGCAGGATGCCGGCCACCACCACGGGGTACTGGGGCACGTTGGGCATCATGATGGCGACCCGGTCGCCCTTGGCCAGCCCCAGGCCCTGGAGGTAGGCGGCGAAGGCCCGCGAGAGCGCATCGGTCTGGGCGTAGGTCAACTCCTTGCCCATGAAGCTGTAGGCCGTGCGCGGCGCGAAGCGCGTGAAGCTGTCCTCGATCAGGTGCACCAGGGAAGGGTACTGGTCCACGTCGATGTCGGCGGGAACCCCTTCGGGGTAGGCGCCCAGCCAAGGGCGGTCGGCCGTTGCAGCGGTCATGCTTGTCTCTCCGGGTGGATGTGTGCGGACTCGGGTCGGAAACTTAAGATTGTGGAACGAAAATCGAACGACCGTTCTCCTGTTTTTCCCTGAGCCCGTTCGGAAAGCCTACTTCACTTTTGGAAGCGCTGCTGCCGCCGCACCCCGGCCCGCTGCGGCGCTGCTCACAGCATGGAACTGCTCTATCTGATCTTTGATGCCAGCGACGACGGCCAGGGCCTGGGCTGCTGGGAAGCCATGGCCAGCGTGCCGTCCGGTGAGCAGGACGCCGTGGTGGCCGAGGCGTGCCGGGTGCTGGCGGCGGCCGAGCGGCAGGCCCCCGGGCCACGCGGTCCGCAGGAGGAGGGCGGGGTTTGGGACGCCGAGCTGCAGGTGCAGCCCGACGGGGCCTGGGTGGCGGTGACGCTGACGCTCACCGGCCCCTGGGACTGGGGCGAGGCGCTGCTGGGGCGTTAGCTTCAGCGCACGCGCTGCACGTCCAGCGGCGCCACCGCCGCAGCCTGGTTGCCCCAGCTCTGGCGGATGAAGCTGGCCACGGCCGCCACTTCCGCATCGCCGAGCAGCGTGCGGAAGGGGGGCATGCCGTAGGGTTGCGGATGCCGCGCCGTGGCGGGGGCGAAGCCGCCGCTGAGGATGGCCTGCAGGGTGTTGACCGGCGAATCCATCTGCACCACGCGGTTGCCCGCCAGGGCCGGGTAGGCGCCTGCGGCCCCCTGGCCCGCGTCGCCGTGGCAGGCTGCGCACTGCTGGCCGTACAGGCGCTCACCCAGCGCGCGCTGGGCCGGGTCGGCCGGCTCGAAAGGTGGCGCCGGGCGGCTGTCGGTGGGCAGGGTGCGCAGAAAACCGGCCAGGGCGCTCAGGTCGTCGCTGTGCAGGTACTGGGTGCCGTGGAACACCACCTCGGCCATCGGGCCCAGCACGCTCGCATCCGCGGTCTGACCGCCCTGCAGCAGAGCGACGATCTGGTCTTCGCTCCAGTGCTGCACGCCGGCTTCGCGCGGGTCGCGCAGCGAGGGCGCCCACCAGCGCCCGTCGGGCATCCGGTTGCCGCCCCAGACCGTTGCGGGACCACCCCAGGCGTTGCGCGTGGTGTGGCAGGCGGCGCAATGGGCCACGGTGGCCACGTAAGCGCCCTGGTTCCACGCGGCGCTGCGCTGCGGATCGGGCTCGAAGCGGCCGGCGTCAAAGAACAGCAGCCGCCACACCGCCAGGGCGGCCTGGGTGCTGTAGGGGAAGCGCAGGGTGTGGGGCGGTGTGGCCTGGGCCACCGGCGGCAGGCTGCGCAGGAAGGCGTAGAGCGCGTCGGTGTCGGCGTCGCTCAGGCGGGTTGTGTGGTCGTAGGGAAAGGCCGGGTAGAGCAGGTGTCCGTCGCGCGAGCGGCCTTCGTGCAGGGCGCGGCGGAAAGCCTCGGCCGACCAGTGGCCGAGGCCGGTGGCGGGATCGGGCGTGAGGTTGCTGGCAAACACCGTGCCGAACGGGGTGGCGACGCCGTGGCCGCCCGCGTACGGCTGGCCGCCCCGGGCGGTGTGGCAGGCCATGCAGTTGCCGGCCTGCGCGAGGTAGGCGCCACGCGCCACCTGCGCGGACGGGGCGGCGGGCGTGTCTGCCGGCACCGCCGGCAGGGCCGGTGCGCGCATTTCCAGCAGCACGAGCACGGCCAGCAGGGCCACGGCCAGGCCCAGCACGGCCAGCGCGATCTTCAGCGGGCGCGTCATGGCCGGGCTCCCGGCGCGGCATGGGGTACCAGGCCACAGCGCAATGGCAGGGGCTGGGTCGCGGGCGGGGCCGGGTGGGCCGGCACGGGCACCGGTTGTGCAGCCAGCCAACTGGCCACGGCCGAGGCGTCTTCGGGCGACAGCCGGCGGGCGATGTCGGCCATGCAGTCCGGCGCGAAGGCCTGGCGCAGGCCGGTTTGCCAGGCGCCCAGCTGGCCCAGCAGGTAGTCGCGGGGCAGACCGAGCAGCCCGGGAACGGCTGGGCGCACGCCGGTCAGGGCGCTGCCGTGGCAGGCCGTGCAGGCGGGCAGTTGCCGGGCCGGGTCGCCCTGGCGCACCAGCTGTTCGCCGCGCGCGCGCAGCGTGGCGCTGCCCTCGGGCGGCGGTGGGGGCGGGTACGGCAGGTCTAGGCTGGCGAAGTGGTCGGCGATCTCACGCAGGTAGCCGTCGCTCAGGTGGTCGAGCAGCGCGGTCATGCCGGCGTTGTTGCGCCGACCATCGCGGAAGTGCAGCAACTGGTGGTACAGGTAGCCGGCGGGCTTGCCGGCGATGCGTGGGAAGTAGCCGCTGTTGGTCGACCGGCCCTCCTTGCCGTGGCAGAGCGTGCAGGCCTGCAGGCGCTGGGCCAGGGTGTCGGGCACGGTGTGGGGATCGGTCGGCCCGGCCGCCTGCACGGCGGGGGCGGTCAGCAGGGTCAGCGTCAGGGCCAGGCAGTGGCCCAGAGCCAGAAAAGGAATCCGGTATCGCAGCATGGGCCGCAGACCATACCATGGAGCCCCCGCCATTCCGTCGCCCGAGAGCTTGACCATGACCGCCGCCGCTCCCCTGCCCGATCCCGCCCGTTGCCCGCTGTGTGGGGGCGACAACCGCTGCGCGATGGAGATCGAGCGCGCCACCGGCGTGCCGCAGGGGCCTTGCTGGTGCATGGACCAGCATTTCAGCGTCGACCTGCTGGCCCGGCTGCCCGCGCAGACGCGCGGCCAGGCCTGCATCTGTGCGCGCTGTGTGGCGGCCTCAGCCGCCACACAGCCGGACTGCGCCCCGGCCGCTAACGGCTGAGGCGCGGGGCACGGGGCGGCGTTCAGCCCAGGCGGACCGGCACGAAGATGCGGTCGCCGTCGCGCTGGATCAGCAGCGCCACCGACTTCTGGGCCTTGGCCACCGCAGCACGCACCTGCTCGATGTTGTGCACGGGCGTGCCGTTCACGGCCATCAGCAGGTCGCCGGGCTGCACGCCGGCCCGGGCCGCCGCTCCGCCCACGTTTTCGATGACCAGGCCGTCCACACCCGCCTGGTGCTTTTCCTGCGGTTGCAGCGGTCGCAGGGCCAGACCCAGGCGGCCCTGGTCCAAGCCGCTGCCGGCTGCGGCGGTCTCGGTCTTCTTGGGCGTGGCCGCGTCGCCGAGCCGGGCATCGATGGTCTGGGGCTGGCCCTGGCGGACCACGTCCAGCGCCACCTTGTCGCCAGGCGCGGCCTGGCCGATGAGCGCCGGCAGGTCGCCCGAGGCCACGATGGACTGGCCGTTCAGGCGCAGGATCACGTCGCCCGCCTTCAGGCCGGCCTTCTCGGCAGGGCCACCGGGTTCCACGCCGGAGACCAGCGCGCCCTCGGGCTTGTCGAGCCGGAACGAGTCGGCCAGCGCCTGGTTGACTTCCTGCACCGTCACGCCCAGACGCGCATGGCTGGCCTTGCCGGTGGCGACGATCTGGTCCTTGACCTTGCTCGCCAGTTCGATGGGAATGGCGAACGACAGGCCCTGGTAGCCGCCCGAGCGGCTGTAGATCTGCGAGTTGATGCCGACCACCTCGCCGCGGGCATTGAACAACGGGCCGCCGGAGTTGCCGGGGTTGACGGCCACGTCGGTCTGGATGAAGGGCACCAGGCTGTCGTCGGGCAGCGAGCGGCCCTTGGCGCTGACCACGCCGGCGGTCACGCTGTTTTCAAAACCGAACGGCGAGCCGATGGCCAGCACCCATTCGCCCACGCGCAGGTCGCGTGTGGTGCCCAGCGTCACGGTGGGCAGGTTGTGGGCATCGATGCGCAGCACGGCCACGTCGGTCTTGGGGTCGGCGCCCAGGACCTTGGCCTGGAATTCGCGCCGGTCGGTGAGCTTGACCGTGACCTCGCTGGCATCGCGCACCACGTGCGCATTGGTCAGGATCAGGCCGTCGGGGCTGGCGATGAAGCCCGAGCCCTGGGCGTGCACGGGCTGTTCGCTGGGCGTCTGCTCACCTTGCTGGAAGCGCCGGAAGAACTCGTAGAACGGGTCGCTGGGGTCGATGCCCGGGGCGCTGGCGGCGCCTTCGTCGGCCGTCTTGCGCAGGCCGCTGACGCTGATGTTGACCACGGCCGCGCCCTGGTGGGCGGCGATCTGCGCGAAGTCGGGTGTGCCGGCGATGGCCGCGGGTGCCGGTGCGGTCAGGGTGGCCACCGGCGGTTGGCTGGTGGCGCCTGCGTGCGTGCCCGTGAAGTAGGTCGCGCCCGCGCCGCCGATCACGCCGGCGGCCGCGAGGGCCAGAACGAGGCGGGTGGGGGTGAGGGTCTTGAGGTCCATGTGCGCTCCTGGGGGAAGCCGTTGGTTGAACAGGACTTCAATGTGGGCGCACTCGCTTAGACCGGACTTAATGGAACGGCCGGGGCCATCGTGGCGGAAGGGAGAGGGAGTCGAACCCACCGGCCGCGCTTGGCGCAACCCGCCGGGTTTGAAGCCCGGGCATCCCACCGGGGACGCTTCCCTTCCGTTGTGCGTGACCGTCAGTCCGGGCCCGCGGGGTGGCCGAACAGCGTGGTCCCGGGGCGGGGCAGGTGTTCGTCGCGCACGCGCCGGGTGAAGCCGACGCGGTCGAAGAACTCCAGCACCTGAATGGCCCGCTTGCGGCCGAGCCCGCTGGCGTCGCGGAAGCTGGCCGCCTGCAGGCCCCGGGGACCGCTCTGGCAGTCGCGCGCCAGGCCGGCCAGCTGCTCCAGGGTCAGGAGCGGATAGTACAGGTCTTTGACCACCTGAAAGACCTCGCCGCGCCGCGCCATGCGCGCCAGCGTCTGCCGCACCAGCGCCTCGGCACAGCCAAGGTCCTGGGCCAGGGTGCGCACCCAGGGCGGATCGAAGCCCCCCGCCAGCAAGGCGGGCAGCAGCCGCTGTGCCAGCGCCTGTTCGGCCTCGCTCAGACGCGCTTCGTGTTCGGGCAGGTGCAGCCAGTGGGCGCTGCGCACGATGGCCTGGCGGGCCACCAGGTCGTCGATGGCGTGCTGCCACAGCGCGTCGCTGGCGCGGGGCGCCGCCAGGCGCCTGAGACGCCGGCTGTCGGGGCCGATTTCGTCGGGCGCGCCGGCGTGGAAGGTGCGCAGACGGTCCACCACGCCGGCCTGCAAGGCGGCCAGGGCGGCGGGGGTGATCGCCAGTTCGCCCCGCTCCAGTTGCAGGGTGCCCGCAGGCAGCGGCAGCGCGTCGGGCGTGACCAGGCCTTCGGCGCGGGCGGTCTGGCGCAGGTCCAGCCCGAGCGGCGCCTGCGCCAGCAGCGCGGCCAGACGCTCGGCCCGGTCGGGCAGCGCCAGGGCGTTCAGCGCGGCCAGGCGCTCGGGGGTGCGGCGGTAGCGCTGGGGCGCGAACGGGTCGAGCACGCGCACGCCGGCCAGGGTGCGGCTGGCGGCGGCATCGCGCAGCACGCCGCGGTCGCCGTGCCAGGCGGCCACGCTGCCGTGCAGCACCAGTTGCGCCAGCGCGCGCTGGCCGGGCGCCAGCGTGTCGGTGTCGAGCAGCACCACGCTGCCCATCCGGTCGCTGGTGCCCAGGTGGATGTGCACCGGCGTGCCCGAGCGCAGTGCCTTGGCCTCGTCGGGCCAGAGGCTGATCTGCACGTCGATCCGGGTGGTGGTCAGCGCGATGGCGGGGTGGCAGACCCAGTCGCCCCGGTGCATCTCGTCCTTGTCCACACCGGCCAGCGCCAGGGCGCAGCGCTGGCCCGGGTCGGCCCGTTTCGCAGGCCGGTTCTGCGCGTGGATGCCGCGCAGGCGCACGGGCCGCCCGGCCGGCACCTGCTGCAGCTCGTCGCCCACCCCGGCGTGGCCGGCGGCCACGCTGCCGGTGACCACGGTGCCGGTGCCGGCCAGGGTGAAGGCGCGGTCCACCGCCTGGCGGAAGCCGACGCCGGGGTCCGGCGTGGCCGTGCCGGCCGCGGGGTCGTGGTGGCGCGCGGTGGCCAGCAGGTGTTCGCGCAGGGCCGCCACGCCTTCGCCGGTGTGGGCCGAGACGGGAAACAGGGGCGCGCCGGCCAGCGCCGTGGCGGCCAGCAGCGCCTGCACCTCGGCCTGCACGGCGGCCAGGCGATCGGCGCGCGTGGCCGGGTCGAGCCGGTCGATCTTGGTGAGGGCGACGCTGCCCTGGCGCACACCCAGCAGGGCCACCACGGCCAGGTGCTCGCGCGTCTGTGGCATCACACCGTCGTCGGCGGCCACCACCAGCAGCACGTGGGCGATGCCCGTGGCGCCCGCCAGCATGGTGTGCAGCAGGCGCTCGTGGCCCGGCACGTCGACGAAACCCAGCGAGCAGCCGTCGTCGGCATGCAGGTAGGCGTAACCCAGCTCGATGGAAATGCCACGGCGCTTTTCCTCCGGCAGGCGGTCGGTTTCCACGCCGGTGAGTGCGCGCACCAGCGCGGTCTTGCCGTGGTCGATGTGGCCGGCGGTGCCGATGATCATGGGCGCTGCCGGCCGTTCAGGCCTGGGCCAGGGCTTCGGCGAGCCGGGGCAACTGGCCGGTGAAGGCGGCTTCGTCGCTGGCTTCGAGGCAGCGCAGATCCAGCCACAGCGCATCGCTGGCGATGCGGCCGATCACCGGACGCGGCAGGCTGCGCAGCGCGGCTTCCAGCCGGGCCAGCGCGCGGCCGGCGCGGCGGGCGCTGGCCGGGGCGATGCACAGGCCGTGGCTGGGCAGGTTGTCGACCGGCAACGCGCCGCTGCCAATCTGGCTGAACATCGGGGCGCTGCTCGCGGTGTAGCCGCTGCCCAGCGCGGCCTGCAGGGGGGCGAGCAGGGCGTCGGCCTGGGCGCGCATCTGGGCCGGCGCCCGGGTGAACAGGCGCAGCGTGGTCAGGCGCTGGGGCAGCAGATCGGGCGCGAGGTACAGGCGCAGCACGGGTTCGAGCGCGGCGAGCGTGAGCTTGCCCACGCGCAGCGCGCGCTTGAGCGGGTTCTTCTTGATCTTCGCGATCAGGTCCTGGCGGCCGACGATCAGCCCTGCCTGCGGCCCGCCCAGCAGCTTGTCGCCGCTGAAGGTGACGAGATCGGCACCGGCTTCGATCGTCTCGCGCACGGTGGCTTCGTGCGGTAGGCCCCACTGCGCCAGGTCGACCAGCGTGCCCGAGCCCAGGTCCACCGCCAGCGGCAGGCCGCGCGCGTGGGCGATGGCGGCCACCTCGGCTTCGGGAACGCTTTTGGTGAAACCGGTGACGGCGTAGTTGCTGCAATGCACCTTCATCAGCAGCGCGGTGCGGTCGGTGATGGCCTCGGCGTAGTCCTTGGCGTGGGTGCGGTTGGTGGTGCCGACCTCGACCAGCTTCGCGCCCGCACGGGCCATGATGTCGGGGATGCGGAAGGCGCCGCCGATCTCGACCAGTTCGCCGCGCGAGACGATCACCTCCTTGCGCGAGGCCAGCGCATTGAGCGTCAGCAGCACGCCTGCGGCATTGTTGTTCACCACGGTGGCGGCTTCGGCGCCGGTGAGCTCGCGCAGCAGGTCGTTGACGAGGTCGTCGCGGTCGCCCCGGCCACCGGTGGCGAGGTCGAATTCGAGGTTGGCGGGCGTGGTCAGCGCCTGCACCACGGCCTGCACGGCGGCGTCGGGCAGCAGGGCGCGGCCCAGGTTGGTGTGCAGCACGGTGCCCGTGAGGTTGAACACGGCCTTGAGGCGCGGCGCGAAGCGCGCGGCCAGGCGTTGGGCCACGGCATCGGCCAGGGCCGCCGGCTCGATCTGTGCCGGTGCCAGCTGGCCGGCCAGGGCCGCCGGGCGCAGGGCTTCCAGCGTGGCGCGCACGGCCTCGGTGGTGGCGTGGCCGCCGTGTTCGGCCGTCAGTGCCTGCAGCGCCGGCGCCGACAGCACGCGGTCCACCGCCGGCAGGCGCAGCGTGGGCGTCGGGGTGCTCACGCGGACGCTCCGGCGTCGCTCATGGGCAGCAAGGGGTTCATGCTGGCGCGCAGGAATTCGGTTTCGCCCATCAGCAGGTCCAGCAGCAGCGAGGCCAGATCGTCGGCCAGCGGTTCGGCCAGCGGGTCTTTTTCCTGGTTGACCAGCTTGCGGTAGGTGCGGCAGTCGCCGCAGGTTTCGGCCGTGACGACCTCGTCGGTGTGCGCGTCGCCGTCCTGCAGGCCCTGGTAGCGAACATGCCGGGTGGATTCGCAGTGGCTGCACTTGACGCGCACCATGTGCCATTCGGTGCCGCAGGTGCCGCAGTGCAGGTAGCGCAGGCCGGCCTCGCGTGCGCCGATGCGCAGCACGCTGACCACCGGCGGCGTGGCGCACACGGGGCAGATGGTGGCCGGGTCGGCGTAAGGGATGTCGCTGTCTTTCAGGCGGCTGGCACGGTCGGCAAACACCACCTGCAGCGCGGCCATGACCAGGGGGGCGGCCGCCAGGTCGTGGGCTTCGGTGTAGAGCCCGGCGAGCACGCGGCGGGCCAGGGCGTCGCGCGCGTCGGCCGGCAGGTCGCGCAGCGTGTCCAGCACCGGAGCCAGGGCGGGCGGCAGGGCCGGGGCCTGGCGGGCGGCGCCGATGAGCAGGTCCAGCACGCCCTGCCAGGCCGTGTCGATGTGGCCGGCCGCGGGCATCAGCGGCATGCCGTGCTGGCAGGCCTGGGCGATCAGCGCAGCGTCTGGCGCGCGGGTGTGGACCTGGGACGCCGCGGCCTGCTGGGCCTTGACGATGTGGGCCAGGAAGCGCAGGTAGTCGCCAATGGGGTGGCCTTCGGCTTTCTGCGCCAGGCGCGCGGCCCGGTCGGCGAACAGGCGGACCGGTTGCGGCAGCCGCACGCGCAGCAGGCTGGTGCGGTCCAGGGCTTCGATGTCACCCGGCTGGAGAATGCGTTGCACGTTCAGTTGATCCCAAAAAACACGGAGCCACCGCCCTCAAATCGAAGACCCGCAACGAATAAAGAAGCGCCAAATCGAGGGCGCGGTGGAACCGGCTTTGCCGGGCCACAGGCGCTGTCCCCCCTCGAAGCGCCTCGCAGCGGCGCGCTACGGAGGGGGGAAGCCGCGTCAGCGGCGCAGGGGGGTGTTAATTATCCCCGGTCATTTTGCGGTACCAGCCGCGGTGGTGCTGTTTGGCCCAGGCGCGGGTGACGGTGCCGTACATCATGGCGCGGATGGTGCCGCGCGTCCAGATGGCCGCGTACACGTGCATGATGATCAGACCGATCATCCACACGGCGGCGATGGCGTGCACCACCGAGGCGATGCGCACCACGTCCACCGGCAGATTCAGCCAGGCGCGCCACATCAGCACGCCCGACACCAGCAGCAGCACCATGCCGACCACCAGGCCCCAGAACAGGACCTTCTGACCGCCGTTGTACTTGCCCTGCTCGGGCATGTCGTGGTCGTTGCCGTCCACCATCTTGTTGACGTTCTTGAGCCATTCGACGTCGCGCGGCTCGATCACGTTCAGACGCCAGAAGCGCAGCGCCATGATGACGAAGAACAGCATCATCACGACCCCGATGTAGGGGTGCAGGATGCGCGTCCACGGCCCGCCCCCGAACAGCTGTGTCAGCGGGAAGAAGGCCGGATGGAAGAAGGCCAGGCCCGAGAGCGCCAGCAGGATGAAGCAGATGCCGACCACCCAGTGGTTGGCCCGTTCGCCCGCGGTGTAGCGGACCAGGTCGCGGGGATTGCGTCTCATCGTGCGTCCTCCTGGGTGCCGGCCTCGGCCTCACGGTCCTTGCGGTCCATTTCGTCCTCCAGCTCCTTGGACACCTCGTTCGGTCCCTTGGTGATGAAGTGGAACAGGCTGCCCAGCGCGGCGGCTCCCAGGGCGGCCATGGCCAGCGGTTTGGCCATGCCCTTCCAGAGACTGACCATGGGGCTGATCTTCGGCGCATCGGGCAGGCCGGCGTACAGCGACGGCTTGTCGGCGTGGTGCAGCACATACATGACGTGCGTGCCGCCGACACCGGCCGGGTCGTACAGGCCGGCCTGGTCGAAGCCGCGTTCCTTGAGGTCGGCGATGCGCGTATCGGCCTGGTCCTTCATCGCCTTCTTGGTGCCGAACATGATGGCGCCGGTCGGGCAGGTGGTGACGCAGGCCGGCTCGCGGCCCACGGCCACGCGGTCCGAGCACAGGGTGCACTTGTAGGCCTTGTGGTCCTTCTTGCTGATGCGCGGCACGTTGAACGGGCAGCCGGTCACGCAGTAGCCACAGCCCACGCAGTGCTCTTCATGGAAGTCCACGATGCCGTTGGTGTACTGCACGATGGCGCCCGGCGACGGGCAGGCCTTGAGGCAGCCCGGGTCTTCGCAGTGCATGCAGCCGTCCTTGCGGATCAGCCACTCCAGGTTGCCGCTGGCCTCGTTCTCGTATTCGGTGAACTTCATCACCGTCCACGCGTTTTCGGTCAGGTCGGCCGGGTTGTCGTAGACCCCGACGTTGTGGCCCGGCTCCTGGCGCAGGTCGTTCCATTCCATGCAGGCGGTCTGGCAGGCCTTGCACCCGATGCACTTGGAGACATCGATGAGCTTGGCCACCTCGCCCGACTGCGGGGAGCGCGCCTGCGGAGCCGGTGTGGTGGTGGCGGACAGGCGTTTGATATCGAGTGATTGCAATGACATCCTGCGTCTCCTAGATTTTCTCGACCTTCACGAGGAAGGTCTTGAATTCCGGCGTATTCGTGTTGCCGTCGCCCACGAAAGGCGTCAGCGTGTTCGCCAGGAACCCGGGCTTGGTCACGCCCTTGAAGCCCCAGTGAATCGGAATACCGACGTGGTGGATGTTCTTGCCCTCGATCTTCATGGCCTTGATCCGCTTGGTCACCACGGCCACGGCCTTGATGTGGCCACGCTTGGAGCTGACCTTGACCCGGTCTCCGGCCCGGATGCCCAGTTCCGCCGCCAGTGCCTCGCCGATCTCGACGAACTGCTCGGGCTGCGTGATGGCGTTGACCAGCGAGTGCTTGGTCCAGTAGTGGAAGTGCTCCGTCAGCCGGTAGGTGGTGCCCACGTGCGGGTAGTCCGCCGCCTTGCCGAAGGTGTCCCAGACGTTGGCGAACACGCGCGCGGCCGGTGAGGACGTGGCCTTGGCGTTGTCCGGGTGCATCGGGTTGTAGCCCAGCGGCGTGTCGAACGGCTCGTAGTGCGTGGGGAACGGCCCTTCGGTGAGCCCCTTGCGGGAGAAGAAGCGCGCCACGCCTTCCGGGTTCATGATGAACGGCCCGGCGCCCGTCTCCGGTGCCAGCGTGGCCCCGAAATCGGGGACGTCGGCCCCGCTCCAGCTCTTGCCGTTCCAGCCCACCAGCTTGCGGTGCGGGTTGAACGGCTGGCCCTGCAGGTCGGCCGATGCGCGGTTGTACAGGATGCGCCGGTTCGCCGGCCAGGCCCAGGCCCAGTTCAGCGTGTTGCCGATGCCGGTGGGGTCGCTGTTGTCGCGGCGGCCCATCTGGTTGCCCGCCTGCGTCCAGGCGCCGGCGTAGATCCAGCAGCCCGACGCGGTGGAGCCGTCGTCGCGCAGTTCACCGAAGCCGGAAACCTGCTGGCCTGCCGGCCGCAGCACCTTGCTGGGGTCGGCCGGATCGGTCAGGTCGACCAGCGCCTTGCCGTTGTACTCCTTGGCGATTTCCTCGGAACTCGGGTGGTCGGGCTCGGCGTACTTCCAGTCCAGGTTCAGGATCGGGTCGGGAAAGGCCCCGCCTTCCTTCGCGTAGAGCGCTTTCAGCCGGTGGTGCAGGCCGGCCATGATGGCCACGTCGGTCTTGGCCTCGCCCGGCGGTTCGGCCGCCTTCCAGTGCCATTGCAGCACGCGCGAGGAGCTGACCACCGCGCCTTCTTCTTCGGCGAAGCAGGTCGTGGGCAGGCGGAACACCTCGGTCTGGATTTGCGACGGGTCCATGTCGTTGAACTCGCCGAAGTTCTGCCAGAACTCCGACGTTTCGGTCGCCAGCGGGTCCATCACCACCAGGAACTTGAGCTTGGCCAGGCCGCTGCGCAGGCGGTTGCTGTCGGACAGCGACGCGATCGGGTTGAAGCCCTGCGCGATGTAGCCGTTGACCTTGCCCTCGTTCATGAGCTGGAAGATCTGCAGCATGTCGTACTGCTTGTCCAGCTTGGGCAGGTAGTCATAGGCCCATTGGTTGTCGGCCGTGGCCGCCGCACCGAACCAGGCCTTCATCAGGCTGACGTGGAACTTGGGGTAGTTCTGCCAGTAACTCATCTGGCCCGCGCGCAGCGGTTTCTGTGTGCGGGTGGTGATGTACTGCTGGTAGTCCTGTTCCTTTTCGCCCGGCAGCGACAGGTAGCCCGGCAGGCTGGCCGACAACAGCCCCAGGTCCGTCAGGCCCTGGATGTTGGAGTGCCCGCGCAGCGCATTCATGCCGCCGCCGGCCACACCGATGTTGCCGCACAGCAGTTGCACCATGGCCGCGCAGCGCAGGATCTGCGCGCCGATGGAGTGCTGGGTCCAGCCCAGGGCGTACATGATGGTGGCCGCACGCCCGGCCACCGCCGTGGAGGCGAACTTCTCGGCCACGTGCAGGAATTTTTCCTTCGGTGTGCCGCAGACGCTTTCGACCTTCTCGGGCGTGTACGCCGCGTAGTGCTGCTTCATCAGCTGGTAGACGCAGCGCGGGTGCTGCAGCGTCGGATCGGTCTTGACGTAACCGTCCTCGCCCAGCTCGTAGTCCCAGCTCTTCTTGTCGTAGCTGCGCTTCTCTTCGTTGTAGCCCGAGAAGATGCCGTCCACGAACTGGAAGTCGTCACGGACGATGAAGCTGAAGTCCGTGTAGTTGTGAACGTACTCGTGGTGGATCTTGTCGTTGCTCAGCAGGTAATGGATGATCCCGCCGAGGAAAACGATGTCCGAGCCCGACCGGATGGGCGCGTAGAAGTCCGCCACCGAGGCTGAGCGGTTGAAGCGCGGGTCCACCACCATGAAGTGCGCCTTGTTGTGCGCCTTGGCTTCGGTGACCCATTTGAAGCCGCAGGGGTGGGCTTCGGCGGCATTGCCGCCCATGATCAGAATAACGTCCGCGTTCTTGATGTCGACCCAATGGTTCGTCATCGCTCCACGGCCAAACGTCGGGGCAAGACCTGCCACCGTCGGGCCGTGTCAGACACGGGCTTGGTTGTCGAATGCGAGCAGGCCCCAGGAACGGGCCACTTTGTGGGTGATGTAACCGGCTTCGTTGCTGGAGGCCGAAGCGGCCAGCATGCCGGTGGAGAGCCAGCGGTTGACGGTCAGGCCGTCGGCCGTGGTGGCCTGGAAGTTCGCGTCGCGGTCGGCCTTGAGCAGCTTGGCCACGCGGTCCAGCGCCTCGTCCCAGGAGATGCGCTGCCACTCCTTGGAGCCGGCGGCGCGGTACTCGGGGTACAGCAGGCGGTTGGGGCTGTTGATGTAGTCCAGCAGACCGGCGCCCTTGGGGCACAGCGTGCCGCGGTTGACCGGGTGGTCCGGATCGCCTTCGACGTGGATCACCGACGCCTTGGCGTTCTTGCCGCCTGTGCCCAGCGAATGCATCAGGATGCCGCAGCCGACCGAGCAGTAGGTGCAGGTCTGGCGGGTGACGGTGGTGGAGGCCAGCTTGAACTGGCGGACCTCGGCCAGCGCGGTGGCGGGCGAGAAGCCCATGGCCACGAGGCTGGAGCCGACGAGGCCCGCCCCGCTGACGCGGAAGAAATGCCGGCGGTTCATGTCCATGACGGAACCTCCGGGGGTGGGAATGAGGATGGGTGCTTCATCGTGGGCTTCTGGTGAAATGGGGCAGGCTGGTCGGGCCAGGGGCTGGCGGACCGCAGCGCGCGGTTTCCTTTCGAAGCAACCGGGCGGGTCCAGAAAGGGCTCCTGCGGGGCGCCGGGCGGCGGCGCGGGCAGTGGTCTGGCACGGGAGCGGATTGCGCTGACGATGTTATACCGAGCACGCGTTTCGTCAATGTGGAAAACCGTGAGCGGCCAGCCCGGCCCGCGGGGCAGTCAGGCCGCGGCCGGCAGGCAGACCCGCACGCGCAGCCCACCCAGCGCCGGCGAGGTGTCCAGTTGCAGATGGGTGCCGTGCAGCGCCGCCACCGCCTGGGCAATGGCCAGGCCGAGGCCGCTGCCGGTCGACGGGGTGCCGGGCAGCCGGTAGAAACGGTCCAGCGCCCGCTCGCGTTCGCCTTCCGGGATGCCGGAGCCGCTGTCCTCCACGCTGAGCCAGACGGCCGCCGGGCTGTCTGCGGGCCCGGCGGGCTGCACGCGCACGTCGACGCGGCCCCCGGGCGGGGCGTATTTGAGGGCGTTTTCCAGCAGATTGCGCAGCAGGATGCGCAGCGCTTCCGGGTGGCCCATGACCCTGGCCGGGCGGCCGTCGGCGGGGGCGTCGACGCCCACGTCGGCCCCGCTCGCCGCCACCGCTTCCGCCACCACCTGCCGCGCCAGCTCGTCCAGCGCCAGCGGCTGGGCGGGGGCGCCTTCGGCCTGGCGGGCCTGCTGGCGGGCCAGCACCAGCAACTGCTCGATCAGGCGGGTGGCCCGGTCGATGCCGGCGTCCAGCCGTTGCAGGGCCCGCTCGCGGGTGGCCTCGTCACCAGCCCGGCGCAGGCCCTGGACCTGCAGCTTCAGGGCGGCCAGGGGCGAGCGCAGTTCGTGCGCCGCATCGGCCACGAAGCGCTGCTGGGCCTCGAACGCCAGCGACAGGCGCTGCAGCAGGCCGTTGAATTCGTGCACCAAGGGCTGCAGTTCGTCGGGCAGCGCGGTTTCGGCCACGGCGGTGAGGTCGTCGGCGGTGCGGGCCGCCAGTTGCTGGCGCACGCGGTTCACGGGCGCCAGCGAAGCGCCCACCAGCCAGCCCACCAGCAGCATCAGCATGGGTGCCAGCAGCAGGATGGGCACCGCGGTACGCAGCGCCAGTTCGCTGGCCATGCGTTCGCGCACCGCCATGTCCTGGGCGACCTGAATCACCAGTCCGCGGGTGAGCACCGAATACACCCGGTACTGGGTGCCGTGGGCGTCCACCTCGGCAAAACCCAGCACGGCGCGGGGCGGCAGTTCGGCACGCGAGGCCGACTGGAAGATCAGGGTGCCGTCCAGCGTCCAGATCTGGACCACGAAATCGAAGTCCTGCTCCTCCGGGGGCAGGGGCAGCACGCCCGTCGCCAGACCCTGGGGCAGGCCGGCGCGCAGCGACTGGGCCACCTGCTGCATGTGGTAGTCGAAGATGGTGTCGGCCTCGGCGCGGGCGGCGCGCAGGGCCAGGGCGGCCTGCAGCAGCGCCGTGGCCAGGATGGCCAGCAGCACGAACCACAGCAGCCGGGCGCGCAGGGAGGTCAGCGGTCGCAGCATGCGGGCGTGGCGGATGGGCAGGGCAGCGGGCGCGTCACTGCTTGGGCACCATGTAGCCCACCCCGCGGACATTGCGGATCAGATCGGCTCCCAGCTTCTTGCGCAGGCCGTGGATGTAGACCTCCACCGCGTTGCTGCTGATCTCGTTTTTCCAGTCGTAGAGCTTCTCTTCCAGTTGCGCGCGCGAGAGCACCAGGCCCGGGCGGGCCAGCAGGGGCTCCAGCACGGCCCATTCGCGCGCGGAGAGCACCACCGGTTCGCCATGCACGCTGGCTTCGCGCGTGGCCGGGTTGATGCTCACGCCCTGGTGGTCGTAGACCGGCTCGGCCCGGCCGGCCGAGCGGCGCAGCAGGGCGCGGATGCGCGCCAGCAGTTCGTCCAGCTCGTAGGGCTTGAGCACGTAGTCGTCAGCGCCGGCGTCAAGGCCTTCGACGCGTTGGCTCAGGGCGTCGCGGGCGGTGGCGATCAGCACTGGCACGCGCTCGCGGCGGGCGCGCAGGTCGCGCAGCACGGTCAGGCCGTCGCGCCGGGGCAGGCCCAGGTCCAGCAGCACCAGGTCGTAGCTCTGGGTGCGCAGCGCGGTGTCGGCGGCATCGCCGTCACGCACCCAGTCCACGGCGTAGTGCTCGGCCCGCAGCAGGTCGAGCACGGTTTCTCCGATCATCGTGTCGTCTTCGACCAGAAGCAGGCGCATGGTGGTTTTCCCAAGGGTTGGCGGAATTATGCGGTGGCCGGGCGCAAACGGCGATAAGCTACGCCGCCGTTGCCTGCCCCTATGACGCCCCATCCTTCCGACGATTCGATCGCTGCCCTGCGGGCGCGCCATGGTGCCCGCTACCGCTGGCTGTTGCTGCTGTCGGTGATGATCGGCACCATGGCCTCGGTCATGTCGTCGACCATCGTCAACGTGGCCATTCCCGACATGAGCCAGCACTTCAACCTGGGCCAGGAGCGGGCGCAGTGGGTCACCTCGGGCTTCATGGCGGCCATGACCGTGTCGATGCTCACCACACCCTGGCTGCTTTCGCGCTACGGCTACCGGCGCACCTACGCGGGCTGCATGTGGCTGCTGCTGGCCGGCGGCCTGGCGGGCGGCTTTGCTCAGCACTACCCGCTGGTGCTGGCGGCGCGGGTGGCCGAAGGGTTGGCGGCCGGCGTGGTCCAGCCGATACCGGCCATCATCATCCTGCGCGCCTTCGAGCCGGGCGAGCAGGGGCGTGCCAGCGGCATCTTCGGCACCGGCGTGGTGCTGGCGCCCGCCATCGGCCCCAGCATCGGCGGCCTGCTGGTCGACGCCTTCGGCTGGCGCTCCATCTTCTTCATGGTGGTGCCGTTCTGTCTGGCCTCGCTGTGGCTGGCGCGCCGGTTCGTGCCGGTCAATGCGCCGGGCGGGGCGATGGCGGGACAGGGGGCGGGTCTGGACTGGCGTGGCCTGCTGCTGGCCTCGGCCGGCACGCTGTGTCTGCTCAACGGCCTGGTCGAGCTCAAAGGGGGCACGGCCGTCATGGCCTGGACCCTGCTGGGCGGGGCGGTGATTGCCCTGCTGGCTTTTGTGGCATTGCAGCGGCACATGCTGCGCAGCCGGACGCCCGGGGCTTCGGCGCCGCTGATGAACCTGACGCTGTTCCGCGACCGGCGCTTCGCCATGGGCAGCGTGGTGGCGTTCATCTACGGCACGGCCCTGTTCGGATCCACCTACCTGCTGCCTGTGTTCATGCAGATGGGCCTGGGCATGTCGGCAGCGTTCGTCGGCACCATCCTGCTGCCGGCGGGCCTGGTGCTGGCGGTGACGATTTCGCTGGTGGGCCGCCTGGCCGACCGCCACCCCACGCACCGGCTGGTCAGCCTGGGCCTGGCATTGCTGGCGGCCTCGTTCGTGCTCATGGTGACCGTGGGCAGCGGCAGCCCGGGGATGACGGTCACCTGGCTGGTGCTCTGGGCCATCGTGGGGCGCATCGGGCTGGGCTTCATCCTGCCCTCGCTCAACGTGGGGGCCATGCGCGGCCTGCACCATGTCGACATTCCCCAAGGGGCGAGCGTCATCAACTTCCTTCGCATGCTGGGCGGCGCCGCCGGGGTGAGCCTGTGCGGCATCGTGCTCGAATGGCGTCTGGCGGCCCATGGCGGTGAGCGCATGCCCGCCTTCCACGAGACTTTCGTGATGCTGGGCGCGGTGTGTGCCCTGGCCCTGCTGGCCGCCTGGCGGCTGCGTCCGGAGCCGCACCACAAAGGCTAGGGTGGCCGTCTCCGCGGCGGACGGTGCCCGGGCACAATAGCTTCCATGTGCCAACTGCTCGGCCTGAATTGCGCCACCCCCACCGACGCCACCTTCAGCTTTACCGGCTTCTGCCAGCGTGGCGGGGCGACCGATCACCACGCGGACGGTTGGGGCATCGCCTTCTTCGAGGGCAAGGGCCTGCGCCTGTTCATCGACCACGAGAGTGCGGCCGCCTCGCCCGTGGCGGCGTTCCTGCGCGGCTACCCGCTCAAGAGCCGGAACATCATTGCCCACGTGCGCAAGGCCACGGTCGGCGAGGTCTGCCTGGAGAACGCGCACCCGTTCACCCGCGAACTCTGGGGCCGCCACTGGGTGTTCGCCCACAACGGCGACCTCAAGGACTACCACCCCAAGCTGCACAGCCATTTCCTGCCGGTTGGCAGCACCGACAGCGAGCGCGCGTTCTGCTGGCTGATGCAGGAGCTGGCCAAGTCGCACGCCAGCGTGCCCTCGGTGGCCGAGCTCACGCTCACGCTGCGCGAGCTGGTGCCACAGATCAGCCGCTTCGGCACCTTCAACTTCCTGCTGTCCAATGGGGATGCGCTGTGGGCGCACTGCAGCACCAAACTGCACTGGCTGATCCGCCAGCACCCGTTCCAGGCCGCGACGCTGATGGACGAAGACTGGACCGTCGACTTCGCCGACATCAACCAGGCTGGTGACCGGGTGGCGGTGATCGTGACCACACCGCTGACCCGCAACGAGCAGTGGACGGCCTTTGCACCCGGTGAACTCAAGGTGTTTGTCGACGGCCAGCCCGTGGGCTGAGTACGGGTTGGCCGCAGCCAGGGGCTGCGGAGGCTGGGGGTATCATCGTCCGGACCCGGGCATGCAGCCCATGGCCATGCCACAAGACGGGGTTCACAACGGAGACAGATTCATGCAAAGACGACACCTCATCGCCGGGGGCCTCGCGGCCACCACCCTGCCTGGTTTCACCTGGGCGCAAGGCATCGAAAAGCCCAAGCTCACCATCGCCGTGGGCGGCAAGAACCTGTTCTATTACCTGCCGCTGACCATTGCCGAGCAACTGGGCTACTTCAAGGCCGAGGGGCTGGACGTCAACATCGTCGACTTCGCGGGCGGCTCGCGCGCGCTGCAGGCCGTGGTGGGCGGCAGCGCCGATGTGGTCTCGGGCGCCTTCGAGCACACCATCAACATGCAGTTCAAGGGCCAGCCCATGCGGGCCTTCGTGCTGCAAGGCGCTGCACCGCAGATCGTGCTGGGCGTCAACCCCAAGACCATGCCCAGCTTCAAGGGTGTGGCCGACCTCAAGGGCAAGAAGGTGGGCGTCACCGCGCCGGGCAGTTCGACCAACGTGATGGTCAATTTCGTGCTGGCCAAGGCGGGGCTCAAGCCCAGCGACGTGAGCATCGTGGGTGTGGGCGCCGGCAACGGCGCGGTGGCCGCCATGCGCTCGGGCCAGATCGATGCCATGGCCAACCTCGATCCCGTCATCACGCTGCTCGCCCGCTCGGGCGACCTGAAGATCGTGACCGACACGCGCAAGCTCGCCGAGGCCGAACAGGTGTTCGGGGGGCCGATGCCGGCCGGTTGCCTGTACGCGCCGCAGTCGTTCGTCGAGAAGAACCCGCAGACCGCGCAGGCGCTGACCAACGCCATGGTGCGGGCCAACAAGTGGATCCAGCAGGCCGGTGGCAGCGACGTCATCAAGGTGGTGCCCGAAAGCTATCTGCTGGGTGACCGCGCGGTCTATATCGACGGTTTTCTGGCGTCCAAGCAGGCGATGTCGCCCGATGGCAGCTTCCCGGCCAAGGGCGCCGAGACCGCGCTCAAGGCCCTGGCCAGCGTCGACGACAAGCTCGCGGCGGCCAAGATCGACCTGAACGCGGTCTACACCAACGACTTCGTCAAGAAGGCGAACGCGAAGTACCGGTGAGTGACACCCCCCTGCGCGGCTGACGCCGCTTTCCCCCTCCGTGGTGCGCCGTCGGTGCCGCGAGGGGGACAACGCCAGCGGGCCGGCGAAGCCCGTTCCGCGGCGTTCCCCGCTTGGGTATTTGGTAGACAGAGCTTTTTCTATGAGTCATCCCGCCATTGAATTGCAGGGCGTGGCCTGCACCTTCGTCAGCAAGGACAACCCCGGCCAGCGCTACACCGCGGTGCAGAACGTCGACCTCACCGTGGGTGCGGGCGAGTTCGTGAGCGTGGTCGGCCCCACCGGCTGCGGCAAGAGCACGCTGCTCAATGTGGCCGCCGGCCTGCTGACGCCCAGCACCGGCAGCGTGCGCATCTTCGGCGAGGCCCTGTCCGGCATCAATGCCCGGGCCGGCTACATGTTCCAGGCCGAAAGCCTGATGCCCTGGCGCACGGCGTTGCAGAACGTCATGGCCGGCCTGCAGTTCCGCGGTCTGTCGGATCGCGATGCCAAGGCCCAGGCCGAAGAATGGCTGCGCCGCGTCGGCCTGGGCGGCTTCGGTGACCGCTACCCGCACCAGATGAGCGGCGGCATGCGCAAGCGCGCCAGCCTGGCGCAGACCCTGGTGATGGACCCGGACATCATCCTGATGGACGAGCCCTTTTCCGCGCTGGACATCCAGACCCGCCAGCTGATGGAAAACGAGGTGCTGGATCTCTGGCAGGGCGGCGAGCGCCGGGCCGCCCCCAGCTCGCCGAGCTCCCCCTCGGGGGGACAGCGCGCAGCGCAAGGGGGCGCGGGCCGGAAGGCGGTGCTGTTCATCACGCACGACCTCGACGAAGCCATCGCCATGAGCGACCGCGTGGTCATCCTCAGCGCCGGACCGGCCAGCCACCCGATCGGCGAGTTCGCCATCGACATTCCGCGCCCGCGCGACGTGGCCGAGGTCAAGACCACGCCCCGCTTCCTCGAACTGCACGCCGCCATCTGGGGCGTTCTGCGCGAAGAGGTGCTCAAGGGCTACCAGCAACAACTGCAAAAGGCCGCCTGACGCGGCCGCCTCCCACCCGCTTATGTGGAACCTGATCAAACCGAGACCGGCCACGCTGCGCCTGTGGCAACTGGGCCTGCTGGCCCTGATCTTTCTGTTCTGGCATGCGATGACCAAGCCAGGGCTGATCCCGCCGTTCATGTTCGAAAACGACCGCCAGGCGGCGTTCTTCTTCGGTGAGCCGCTGCGCATCTTCGAGCGCATCTGGGCCTGGTTCGTCACCGACGCCGACATCTACCAGCACCTGGGGGTCACGCTGGCCGAAACCGTGATGGCTTTCGCCATCGGCGCGGTGGGCGGCCTGGCCGGCGGCCTCTGGCTGGCGCTTTCGCCCATGGCCTCGGCCATTCTGGAGCCCTACATCAAGGCCATGAACGCGATGCCCCGCATCATCCTGGCGCCGATCTTCGCGGTGTGGTTTGGCCTGGGCATGGGTTCCAAGGTCGCGCTGGGGGTCACGCTGGTGTTCTTCATCGTGTTCTTCAACGTCTACCAGGGCGTCAAGGAAGTGAGCCCGGTGGTGCTGGCCAACGCGCGCATGCTGGGCGCCAGCCAGAAGCAGTTGCTGCGCCATGTCTACCTGCCCAGCGCCACGAGCTGGGTGTTCAGCTCGCTGCACACCTCGGTGGGGCTGGCCTTCGTCGGTGCGGTCGTGGGCGAGTACCTGGGGTCCAGCCAGGGCGTGGGCTACCTGATCCTGCAGGCCGAAGGCAGCTTCGACATCAACACGGTGATGGCGGGCATTCTGGTGCTGACCACGTTCGCGCTGGTGCTCGACGGCCTGGTCGGCAAGATCGAAAAGCGCCTGATGACCTGGCAGCCCAAGGCGGGCGAAACGGAGAAATTGTGAACACCCCCCTGCGCCGCCGGCGGCGGCTTCCCCCCGCTCTGGCGCGCCTGCGGCGCTGGGCAGGGGGACCGCACCTGCGGCCCGGCAAAGCCGGTTCCGCGGTGCGTGCTGGACGACATGGCTGCGCTTGTCGCGGGTCTGCAGAGGGCACAACGTTATGAACGGCTGGCTCGCATTGGGGATTGCCATCGTGGCCGAGGTCGTGGGAACCAGTGCTCTCAAGGCCAGCGAAGGGTTCACGCGGCTGTGGCCCTCGGTGTTGGTGGTGGCCGGCTACGCGGTGGCGTTCTACTGCCTGTCGCTGGTGCTGCGCACGATTCCGGTGGGCGTGGCCTATGCCATCTGGTCGGGCCTGGGCATCGTGCTCATCACCGTGGTGGCGTTTGTGCTTTATGGGCAGAAGATCGATCTGGCCGGCCTGATCGGCATGGGGCTGATCGTGGCCGGCGTGCTGGTGCTCAACCTGTTTTCACGCGCCACACCCCACTGAGGCCGCTCCGCAGGCGCCATGCGGCATGGCTCCGGGTGCGCGCGGCTCAGAGCACCGCGACGAGCTTGCCCATGAACTCCGGCAGTCGCTTGCTGCCGGCCCGGTTTTCGGCCATGGCCTCTTTCCAGCCCAGGAAGGCCTGCCGCAGCCCGTCGGTGCCCGAGGCACGGGCAATGCTTTCGATCAGCGACAGGCGGGTGTGCTGACCGAAGATCGTGTTGACCGTGTTGATCATGAAGTTGCGGGCCATCTCGTTCTGGGCCGCGGTCCGTTCGGCTGCTGGCGGCAAGCGGGTCAGGAAAGTGTCGGTCTCTCTGGCCGCGGAGGGTGTTTCGGCCACCGCCCCCACCATCCGGCGATCGGACTTCTCCGGCATCTCACGCTGCCGGGCCTGGATGCAGCCCTTGTCGACCAGTTCACCGAGGATGGCGGCGATGTCGCTGCCCGTTGCAAAGGTGGCCAGATCCCGGCCGCAGCGCTGCCCGTCCACCAGCACCAGAATGCGCCGCACCATGGGCGACAGGCCCAGCGAACGCTGCTGGATTTCCTGCTGGCCGGTTGCCGTCTTGGCAAAGGCGGCGGAGATGAGGTCGATCGTTTCGCTCATGGTCGTCTGTCCCTAATCGGTCAACGCCACACGGCCGAGCGCCTGCCTGCCGCTCGATGGGGTGACAGCGCGTAGTGTGCGAAATGTCACCCGCCAAGACCATTCGGGTTTTCTAGAGGGCGCGACCGCTCATCGCCCGCCACCGCCTTTCAGCCGGCCAGCGCGGCCTCCAGCGCGTCGACGAACATGGCCGGCATGTCGAAGCCGGTCTGGTCGCTAATTTCCTGGAAGCAGGTCGGGCTGGTGACGTTGATCTCGGTCACCTTGTTGCCGATCATGTCCAGCCCCACCAGCAGCAGGCCGCGGGCTGCCAGCGTGGGGGCGATGGCTTCGGCCACGGCGCGGTCTTCCTCGCGCAGCGGCTGGGCCACGCCCTTGCCACCGGCGGCCAGGTTGCCGCGCACCTCGTTGCCCTGCGGAATGCGCGCCAGCACATACGGGGCCACCTGGCCACCGATGAGCAGCAGACGCTTGTCACCCTCGGCGATCTCGGGCAGGTAGGCCTGCGCCATCACGCTGGTGGCGCCGCCCTGGTTCAGGGTCTCGATGATGGAGCCGAGGTTCATGCCATCGGGGCCGACGCGGAAGATGCCCATGCCACCCATGCCGTCCAGCGGCTTGAGGATGATGTCGCGGTGCTCGGCGTGGAAGGCGCGCAGGTCGGCCGCGCTGCGTGTGACCAGGGTGGCCGGCGCGAACTGCGCGAACTCCATCAGCGCCAGTTTTTCGGGGTGATCGCGCAGCGCGCGCGGGCTGTTGAATACGCGTGCGCCTTCGCGCTCGGCCTGTTCCAGCAGGTGCGTGGCGTAGAAGAATTCGCTGTCGAAGGGCGGGTCCTTGCGCATGATCACGGCATCGAATCCATGCACGGGCTCCAGCGCCTCGCTGGTCACGGTGTACCAGTCGTCGGCATGGCCGGTGAGCTGCAGATGGCGCACCTGCGCGATCACCGGCTGCCCGCTGCGCCAGCGCATCAGGCGCGGCTCGGTGCTGGCCACGCGGTGGCCGCGCTTCTGCAGCTCGCGCATCATGGAGAAGGTGGTGTCCTTGTAGATCTTGAAGGACTCGATGGGGTCGGCGACAAAAAGAATGTTCATGGGTATCGGGTTCGACGCGAAGGGCGCTGGGGGTTCACCGCTTCCCGTACTGTTGCACAAACAGCGCCAGCGCGCCGGCGACCACGCCCCAAAAGGCCGAGCCGATGCCGGCTATCACCACCCCGCTGAGCGTGACCAGAAAAGTGATGAGCGCGGCGTCGCGGTGCGCATCGTCCTTCAGCGCGGCATGCAGGCCGCCGCCGATGCTGCCCAGCAGCGCCAGCCCGGCGATGGCCAGCACCAGTTCCTTGGGGAAGGCCAGCAGCAGGCCGGTGACGGCAGCGCCCACCAGACCGATGGCGATGTAGATCAGGCCGCAGGCCACGGCCGCGGTGTAGCGCTTGGCCTTGTCGGCGTGCGCCTCTTCGCCCATGCAGATGGCGGCGGTGATGGCGCTGAGATTGAGCGCAAAGCCGCCAAAAGGTGCGAGCACCAGGGTGGCGACGCCGGTCATGGTGATGATTTTCGAGATCGGCATCTCGTAGCCCGCTGCGCGGATGGCGGCCACGCCCGGCAGGTTCTGCGAGGCCATGGTGACGATGAACAGCGGCAGGGCCAGGCTGACGAAGGCGCTGAACGTGAACTCGGGCCGGGTGAACACCGGCACCGCCCACTGCAGCACCAGCGCCCCGGCATTGAACTGGCCCTGGGCCACCACCCAGGCGACCGCGACCAGCAGTGTCAGCGGCACCGCGTAGCGCGGCAGCAGGCGGCGGCCGAGCAGATAGGCCAGCAGCATCAGCACCACCAGCGGCAGTGCGGTCTGCGCCGCTGCAAACGCCTGCAGGCCGAAGCGCGCCAGCACGCCCGCCAGCAGCGCCGAGGCGATGGCCATGGGGATGCGGTTCATGATCCGCTCGAACCAGCCGGTCGCGCCCGACAGGATGATCAGCAGCGCGCAGGCCATGAAGGCCCCCACCGCCTGGGCCATGGAAAAGCCCCCGGCCAGCCCGGCCGTGGCCAGCACCGCGGCACCTGGCGTGCTCCAGGCCACCATCACCGGTTTCTTCAGGATCAGCGAAGGAATGGCCGAACACAGGCCCATGCCGAGACCGAGCGCCCACATCCATGATGTGATGAGTTCCGGCGTGGCGCCGAAGGCCTGCGCGGCCTGGAAGACGATGGCCACCGAGCTGGTGAACCCCACCAGCACCGCCACAAAACCGGCCGTGGCGGCCGAGAGGTTCAGATCACGGAAAAAAGACATCGCGCGATTGTGCCGCGACCGGCTGTCCGGGCGTTGTCCATGCGCAGAGTCCCCGGGCTACAGCCGGACGTAGCGCCAGACCAGCGCGCAGCCCGCGCACAGCACGACCGCACCCATGATGCGCAGGAAGCGCTCGCGTGGCAGGCCCAGGGCCAGGCGGCGGCCGAGCGCGTTGCCGGCCAGCATGGCGGGCGCCAGCAGCACCGCCAGTGCCAGAACGGGGCCCTGGGCGTAGACGCCGGCCAGCAGGAAGATCACCACCCGGGTGAGCGTGGCCAGCCCGATCAGGGTGGACTGGGTGACGCGGATGCGCGCGGGCGTGTCGAGGCGTCCGGCGAGGTAGATCGCATAGAGAAAGCCCCCGCTGCCGAACAGCGCCGAAAACACGCCGCCGACCGCGCCGAATGGCCAGGCGGCCGACGCCGGCCAGCGCGCGGCGGGCCGGCGCCCGCTGAGCGCGTACAGACCGTAGCCCATGGCGAACAGGCCCAGGGCCAGCAGCAAGGCATCGGGCCTGCCGAGCAGCAGCAGGGCCGCGCCCACCAGGCTGCCCAGCGCCATGGCCGGCACGATGCGCCGCAGTTCAGCCCGGTCGGCGGCAGCGCCGTCGCGGGCGACGCTGGTTGCAGCCGCGGCGCCGTCCAGCAGCGCGAGCAAGGGCACGATCACGGCCACCGGCACCAGGTGCGCCAGGACCGGTGCCGCCACCAGTGCGGTGCCGAAGCCGGCCAGGCCGAAAATCACATAGGCCGCGCCGACGGCCAGCAGGGCGATGGCCAGATCGGCCGGCGGGAGGGGCAGGAAGGCGAGCAGGAATTCCATGGCAGCGTGAACGGGGATCGGTCCCGCCGACTCTAGGGATTCGCTGCCGCGAGGGCCAATACCGAATGCGCTGTGCGCCGATCTCGAAATCAGATCGGTGCCGTGGCCCCTGGAAACGATTTCACCAGCCGCCGCGTGAAGCGCTGCACCAGTTCGGGGGCATCGTGCCGCCACATCGCCAGCACCCCGCTGACGGCGAGCGGGTCGTCCAGCGGCAGGCAATGCACGCCTGCGGGGGCCTGTTCGGCCATCGATCGCGGCACGATGGCGATGCCAAAGCCCCCCGCCACCAGCGCCAGTTGCGACCACTTGCGCGAGCGCACGGCGGCGGGCTGGGGCTGGAAGCCCTGGGCGCGGCACAGCTCGGCCACCCGGTGGCTCAGGCCACCGCGCTCAAGGTGGGGCGTGGCGACGAAGCGTTCCGCCCGCAGGGCAGCGACGCCGATGCGGGTGTGGCCGGTCAGGGCGTGCCCGACGGGCAATGCCAGCATCAGCGGCTCTTCGTACAGGGGCTGGTAATGCACGCCGTCGTGGCGCCGCAGCACGGGAGCGCGGGCCAGGCCCACATCGGCACGGCCCTCGCGCACATCCTCGGCCTGCTGCTCCGACGCCGCCTGGGACACTTCGATGCCCACACCCGGGTGCTGTCCGGTGTGGGCGCGCAGCGCGGCCAGGATGGGCGCCCCCAGGGGCACCGAACTCGAGTGCAGCAGCCGCAAGGTGCCTTCGGTGCCGCGCTGGGCATGGACCGCGTTGGCCGCGGCCGACTCCAGCGCGGCCAGGATGCGGCGCGCATCCGCGTACAGCGAGCGGCCGGCCGCCGTCATCGCCAGCGGGCGGGCTTCGCGCTCCAGCAGCGTGACCTGCAGGGTCTGTTCCATGTCGCGCACCTGGCGGCTGAGCGCGGACTGCGCAATGAACAGCCGCTCGGCGGCCTGGCTGAAGCCGCCGGCGTCGACGATTTCCACGAAATAGCGCAGTTGCCGGTGCGTGAGCATCGGGCGATTCTCGCCGGGGTCAGATCTGCACTTTCGAGCCCAGCTCGATCACCGAGTTGTTCGGCAGGTGCAGGAATTCGGCGGCCGCACCGGCGTTGTGGTGCATCTGTGCGAACAGCTTTTCGCGCCACAGGGCCATGCCGCCGCCCATCGAGGGCACCACCAGATCGCGCGAGAGGAAGTAGCTGGTGGTCATGGGTTCCAGGTCGCAGCCGCGGCCGCGCAGGCCCTCCAGCGCCTTGGGCAGGTCGGGGTCGTTCTTGAAGCCGTAGTGGATCACCACCTGCCAGCAGTCGTGGCCGAGGGGCTCGATTTCCAGCCGGTCGGTCAGTCCGATCCAGGGCACCTCGTGGTTGTGCACCGTGACGAACAGGTTCTGCTCGTGCAGCACCTTGTTGTGTTTGAGGTTGTGCAGCAGCGCATTCGGGGTGGTGCCGGTTTCGGCCGTGAGGAACACCGCGGTGCCGGGAACACGCACCGGTGGGTCCATGAACACCGCTTCGAGGAAGCTGCCCAGCTCGATCGCATCGGCGTGCTGGGCCTGGCTCATGAGTTCGCGGCCGCGCTTCCAGGTCATCATCAGCATGAAGACCACGCCACCGATCAGCAGCGGGAACCAGCCGCCGGCAAACAGCTTGAGCAGGTTGGAGCTGAAGAACGCCAGGTCGATCAGGAAGAACCAGCCCGTGGCCATCAGGCACAGCGCCAGCGGGTAGCGCCAGCCGTAGCGGATCACGAAGAACGTCAGCACCGTGGTGATCAGCATGTCCAGCGTCACGGCGATGCCGTAGGCCGCGGCCAGGTTGGACGACGAGCGGAACATGCCCACGGCGAGCACGATGGCGGTGAACAGGGCCCAGTTCACGAACGGGATGTAGATCTGCCCCTTGTCGTGCACGCTGGTGTGGCGGATGTTCAGGCGCGGCAGGTAACCGAGCTGGATGGCCTGTTTGGTGACGCTGAAGGCGCCCGAGATCAGCGCCTGCGAGGCGATCACCGTGGCCATGGTCGCCAGCACCACCAGCGGCAGCAGCGCCCAGCCCGGGGCCATGTTGAAGAAGGGGTTCTTCACCGCGTCCGGGTCGGCCAGCAGCAGCGCACCCTGGCCGAAGTAGTTGATGGTCAGGCAGGGCATGACGATGGAAAACCACGCCAGGCGGATCGGCTTTTTGCCGAAATGGCCCATGTCGGCGTACAGCGCCTCACCGCCCGTGACGCACAGGACCACCGCACCCAGGATGATGAAGGTGGTGCCCGGCTGTTCCCAGGCGAACCGCAGCGCGTGGTGCGGGCTGAGTGCGCCCAGAATTTCCGGGTGGCCGACGATGTGCGGCACGGCCAGGGCCGCGATGGTGGCAAACCACACCAGGGTGATCGGGCCGAAAAACCTGCCGATGCCGCCAGTGCCGCGCTTTTGCACGAAGAACAGCGCGAACAGCACCACCAGCGTCAGTGGCACCACGTATTTCTTGAAGTGGGGCGAGACCACTTCCAGGCCTTCGACCGCCGACAGCACCGAAATGGCCGGGGTGATGACCCCATCGCCATAGAACAGGGAGGTGCCGAAGATGCCGATGGCCAACATGACGCGGCGCAGTCGGGGGTGGTCTTTCACCGCTTGCGACGCCAGCGCCAGCATGGCGATGAGCCCGCCCTCGCCACCGTTGTCGGCGCGCAGCACCAGGGTCACGTACTTCAGCGAGACGATGACCGTGAGCGTCCAGAACACGATCGACAGCACGCCATACACGTTGGCGTGCGTGAACGGCACATGACCGGAGCCGAAGATTTCCTTGACGGCATACAGCACGCTGGTGCCGATGTCGCCATAGACCACGCCGATGGCACCCAGGGTGAGCGCCGCGAGCGACGATTGCTTGCTGGACACGAATAAGCCTGGACCGTCGGTGTGCCAGGACCGTTGTCGGGAAGTGCGCGATTCTGCGCCCGCCGGCCAGCGCTTGCCAGTAGGGCGATTCCTCTAGACGGGCCGCCCGGCGCTCATGTTGCGCCGCAACAACTTGATCTTGACGGCACTCTGGCGATGGTTCATGACTGCCGGCTCACTCGTAGACCTCGGCGTCCGGGTCGGTGGCTTCCAGCTCGTAACTGGCGGCCAGCATGGCCAGCCGGCCGATCACGCCGTACATGTAGAAGCGGTTGGGCACGCTGGCACCGGGTTTGGCGCCCGGCTGCGGCAACTGGGCGCTGTGTTCGAAAGCCAGTGGCACGAAGCTGGCGCCGGGCGCGTTCAGGTTTTCGTCCACCCCGCGGTCGGCGTGCACGCGGTAGAAGCCGCCCACCACGTAGCGGTCCATCATGTAGACCACGGGTTCGGCCACGGCCGCGTTGATGCGTTCGTTGGTCAGCACGCCTTCCTGGATGATCACCTCGTTGACCGGCTGGCCGGCCTGTGTGGTGGCCATGCAGGTGCGTGCCTTGGGGCTGAGCTGGTCGATGTCCTTGGCGTCGCGCACCGTCAGGATGCCCCGGCCGCCCGAGCCGTTGTCGGCCTTGAGCAGCACGAACGGCTTTTCGTTGATGCCGTATTCCTTGTATTTGCGGCGAATCTTGGCGAGCAGCGCGTCGGTGTTGGCGCGCAGGCATTCCAGCCCGTGGGGCTCGGCGAAATCGACCTGGCCGCACTGGTTGAACATGGGCGTGATCAGCCACGGGTCCATGCCCAGCAGCTTGCCGAAGCGCTTGGCCACTTCCTCGTAGGCCTTGAAGTGCTGGCTCTTGCGCCGCACGCTCCAGCCCGCGTGCAGGGGCGGCAGCAGGTACTGCTCGTGCAGGTCTTCCAGGATGCCAGGCGCGCCCGCGCTCAGGTCGTTGTTGAGCAGGATGGTGCAGGGGTCGAAGTGCTTGAGGCCCAGGCGGCGCTTGCTGCGCAGCAGGGGTTCGAGCGTGACCGAATCGCCACCGGGCAGATCGATCGTGGTCGGGGCCTTGATGTCGTTCGACAGCGAACCCAGCCGCACATTCAGGCCCGCCTGATAGAAGATGCGCTGCAGCTGCGCCAGGTTGCTCAGGTAGAAGGTGTCGGTGCTGTTTTCGGGCACCAGCAGCAGGTTTTTGGCTTCGGGGCAGATCTTTTCGATCGCGGCCATCGCGGCCTGCACCGCCAGCGGCAGCATTTCCGGCGTCAGGTGGTTCCAGCCACCGGGAAACAGGTTGGTGTCCACCGGGGCCAGCTTGAAGCCGGCGTTGCGCACGTCCACCGAGCTGTAGAACGGGGGCGTGTGTTCCATCCACTCCAGCCGGAACCAGCGCTCGATCACCGGGGTGGATTCGAGGATCCGCTGCTCCAGTTCGTTGATCGGCCCGGTCAGGGCGGTGACGAGGTGCGGAACCATGGAAACAACCTTTGCGCTTGGAAGAGATCGGACGGTCCATTGTAGGGACCGTCCGGGAGGTCAAAGGCTGGAGATGGGGCCGGAGCCCCGGGTTGCAAGGGCCTCAGCCGCGCACTTCGCCTTCGCCCAGCACCACGTACTTCAACGATGTCAGGCCCTCGACGCCCACCGGGCCGCGGGCGTGGAATTTGTCGGTGCTGATGCCGATTTCGGCGCCCAGCCCGTACTCGAAGCCGTCAGCGAAGCGGGTACTCGCATTCACCATCACGCTGGCCGAATCGACCTCGCGCAGGAAGCGCTGGGCGTGCATGTGGTCGGTGGTGAGGATGGCGTCGGTGTGGTGGCTGGAATAGCGGTTGATGTGGGCAATGGCCTCGTCCACGCCATCCACCAGCTTCACGCTGACGATGGGCGCCAGGTATTCGGCGCACCAGTCCTGCTCGGTGGCGGCCTGGGTGCGTGCACCCGGCACGCCGGCCAGGATCGCCAGCGCCTCGGGGCAGCCGCGCATTTCCACCCCCTTGGCGGCATAGACGGCGCCGATCTTCGGCAGGAACTCTGCCGCCACGCCACGCGCCACCAGCAGGCTCTCGGTCGCGTTGCAGGGGCTGTACTTCTGCGTCTTGGCGTTGTCGGCCACCTTCACCGCCATGGCGATGTCGCAGGGATCGTCCACGTAGGTGTGGCAGTTGCCGTCCAGGTGCTTGATGACGGGCACTTTGGCCTCGGCGCTGATGCGTTCGATCAGGCCCTTGCCGCCGCGCGGGATGATCACGTCCACGTACTGCGGCATGGTGATGAGCTGGCCCACGGCAGCGCGGTCGGTGGTCGGCACCAGTTGCACCGCGTCGGCCGGCAGACCGGCGGCGACCAGAGCCTGCTGCACCAGTGCGGCGAGAGCCCGGTTGGAATCGATGGCCTCGGAGCCGCCGCGCAGGATGCAGGCATTACCGCTCTTGATCGACAGGCTGGCGGCCTCGATGGTGACGTTCGGGCGGCTCTCGTAGATCATGCCGAACACGCCGATCGGCACCCGCATCTGGCCCACACGGATGCCGCTGGGCATCTGCTTCATGCCCGAGATCTCGCCGATGATGTCCGCCATCGCGGCCAGCTGCTCGCAGCCTTCGGCGCAGGTTTCCAGCACCTTGGGCGTGAGCTTGAGCCGGTCGACCATGGGCTCGGCCAGGCCGGCGGCGCGGGCGCGCTCCAGGTCTTTCGCGTTCTCCACCTGCAGCGGTTCGACACTGGCCCGCAGCAGGCGCGCCAGTTCGCGCAGGGCTTTCACCTTGGTGGCAGCACCGGCCTTGGCCATCAGCGCCGAGGCGGCCTTGGCCTGGCTGCCCAGGGTGTTCATCAGTTCGGAGGTGGAGGTCGCGTTCATGACCGGGATTTTCGCATCGTCGGCGTTTCCGTGCAGCCACCGACCATGGCGGGGCCGTGTCAGCCCAGCACCACCAGCGAGGAACTGGCCGTGGCCACCAAGTGCCCGCTGGGTTCGTGCAGCAGCCGGGCCTGCGTGAACGCCAGGGTGCGGCCGCAGCGGTCCACCGTGCCTTCGGCGATGTAGCGCCCTTGCGGCGCCGGCCGCAAGAAGGCCGTGCTCATCTGCGCCGTGGCGCAGGAGCCCTGGACCGGCTGCCGCGCCAGGGTAGCGAACGCCATGGCGAAGTCGAGCATGGCGCTCACGGCGCCGCCTTGCAAGACCCCCGTGCCCTGGATGAACAGGCCTTCGGGCTCGAAGGCCAGCGCCACCTGGCCCTTGTCGGCATCGACACGCAGCAGCGTGGCGCCCAGTGCGCGCGCCATCGGGTTGGAGTCGATGGCGATGGCCTGGCCGCCCTGGTCGAGGAAGCGCTGGATCAGCGCGCGGTCGGGGTTGTGGAAGGCCTCGGTCATGGCAGGGGGCCGTCGCACACGGCGCGCGCGATGATTTCTTTCATGATTTCCGAGGTGCCCGCGTAGATGCGTTCGATGCGGGCATCCACATAGGCCTGGGCGATGGGGTATTCGGCCATGTAGCCATAGCCGCCGTGCAACTGCAGGCACTGATCGGTCAGCCGGCCCAGCAGCTCCGAATGCCAGAGTTTTCCCGCCGAAGCGCCCACCGCGTCAAGCTCGCCCGCCAGGTGCTGGCCGATCAACTGGTCGCAGTACGCGCGGCCGGCCTGCAACTCGGCCCACAGGCCAGCCAGTTGGAAGCGCGTGTTCTGGAAATCGGCCACGCGCTGGCCGAACGCCTTGCGCTCGTGGACATAACGCTGGGTCCATTCGAACGCCGCCTCGGCGCGTGCCTGGCACTGCACCGACACCAGCAGGCGCTCTTGCGCCAGCTCCTGCATCAGGTAGCGAAACCCCATGTTCAGCTCGCCCAGCAGGTGGTCGTGCGGCACGCGCACGCCGTCGAAGAACAGCTCGGCCGTGTCCTGCGCGTGCTGGCCGATCTTGTGCAGGTTGCGCCCGCGGGAGAAGCCAGGCATGTCGGCTGTCACCACGAACAGCGACACGCCCTTGGCACCGCGTTCCGGATCGGTCTTGCAGGCCACCACGATCACGTCGGCGTTCTGGCCGTTGGTGATGAAGGTCTTCTGCCCGTGGATCACCCAGTGGTCGCCATCGCGCTCGGCGCGGGTGCGGATGCCGGCGAGATCGCTGCCGGTGCCGGGTTCGGTCATGGCGATGGCGCCGACACGTTCGCCGCTGGCCATGCCGGGCAGCACCCGCTGCTTGAGGCTGGGCGTGCCATGGTGGGCGATGTAGGGCGTGACGATGACCGAGTGCAGCGGAAAGCCAGGCCCGGTGGCACCCACCCGGCCGAGTTCCTCGCAGACGATGAAGTCGAACAGCAGATCGCCCCCCGCGCCGCCATCGGCCTCCGGCAGCCAGCAGCACAACAGGCCGTTCTCGCCCGCCTGGCGCCACACCTCGCGCGGCACGCGGTGGCTGTCGGCCCATTGGGCATGGGCCGGCGCGATCTCGCGTTCGCACCAACGTCGCACCTGGTCGCGAAAGGCTTCGTGTTCGGGGGAAAAGAGGGGGCGGCGTGCACGCTGCATGGACAATCTCCGTCTACAGAGGAAGTGGATTTTTGGGGCAATGATGCATATTGTCATCCATGGTTGACAATTTGGCGCCATATTCCCACACCATCTGCCCACTTTGCAACGAACCGCTGCACCGACCGTGAAGACCGACATCCCACCTGCCCACAAGCACCTGCTGCGTCACCTGCTCATGGCCCGCTCGGACTGGATGGAGGCGCGCGTGATGCACGGGGCCCAATTGGCGGGTTACCCCAACGTCACCCCTGCCATGAACCGCCTGTTCGCCCAACTGGGCGGGCGGCCACTGGGCCTGTCGGAACTGGCGCGGCGCCTCTCGGTCTCGCGGCAGGCGGTGCACAAGCTGGCGCTGGAGGCCGAGCGCCTGGGCTTGGTGGAGTTCGTGCCCAGCGAGGAGGACGGGCGCGTCAAGCTGGTGCGCTTCTCGCAGAGGGGGTGGCGGATGTCCGAGCAGGCCGCTGCGTCCTTCATGGCGGTCGAGCAGGAACTGGCGCGCCACATCGGCGAAGACAACGTGGAAGCGCTGCGGCGCATCCTGGCGCTGCCATGGCCGGATGTGGACATGGCCGGCCTGGAACCGTCAACATCTGTTGACTAGGGGAAAGTCCTAGCTCAAAGGTGCATGCGGTGGGTTGACGCCTGTTCAGCCCGGGTTCGAGAATCTATTGGTCAACCTTTGTTGACCATATGCGTTCAACAAGACCACCTGGAGACACACCGCCATGACCCTGAACCGACGCGATTTCATCGGCGCCACTGGCGCCGGCCTGCTGTGGGGCGCCCATTCCGCGGCCAGTGCCCAGGCGGCCGACACCCTCCGCATCTTCGTGGGGTTTCCGGCGGGCACCACCCCCGACACCCTGGCGCGCAAGGTCGGCGACAAGCTGGTGCAACTGGGGCTGGTCCGTGCGGTGGTGGTGGAAAACCGCACCGGTGCCGGCGGCCAATTGGGCGTGGTGGCCCTCAAGGGCGCGGCCACCGACGGCACCCAACTGCTGCTCACGCCCATGTCCATGCTCGGCGTCTACCCGTTCACCTACAAGAAGCTGCCTTACGACCCGGTGGCCGACGTCAGCCCGGTCACCATGGGCGCGAGCTTCGACTACGGCATCGCCGTCGGCACGGCCGTGCCCGAGAGCGTGAAAGACATTCCAGGCCTCATGGCCTGGTACAAGGCCAATCCCGACAAGGCCAACATCGGCTCGCCGGCCACCGGTTCCACCCTGCATTTCACCGGCGTCACGCTGGGCAAGGCGGCCGGGGTGGAACTGACCCATGTGGGCTACCGCGGATCGCCTCCCGCCATCCAGGACCTCATCGGCGGCAGCCTGCCGGCGCTGGTCTCGCCGCTGGGCAGCTTCCTGAGCTACATGGTGCCGGGCAGCAAGCTGCGGGTGCTCGCCTCTTCCGGCGCGCAGCGCAGCCGGTTCACGCCGCAACTGCCCACGCTGGTCGAACAGGGCTTCAAGAACCTGGCGTTCAACGAGTGGTATGGCTTCTACGCGCCCGCACGAACGCCCGACGAGATGGTGCGCCGCGTCAATGCCGCGCTGCACCAGGCGCTGAAGGCGCCCGAGGTGGTCGAGACCCTGCACAGCGCGGGCATGGAATCGGCCCCCGGCACGCCGGCAGACCTGACCGCGGCGCTGCAGCGCGACATGAAAACCTGGGGGCCGATCGTCAAGTCGATCGGCTTTACCGCTGACAGTTGACGAGCGCTTACCACCCCGGGCGCCATTTACGGAGACCCAACCTCATGCTTCAACCCGGTCTGATGATGGACCGCCCGCTGCTGATCTCGGGCATTCTCGAACACGGCGCCGGCCAGCATGGCACGCAGGAAGTGGTGTCGCGCGAAACGCACGGCCCGACCGTGCGCTTCACGTACACCCAGATCGCGCAACGCGCGCGCCGGCTGGCGAACGCGCTGCGCGCGCTGAACCTGCAGCCGGGCGACGCCGTGGCGTCGATCGCATGGAACAACCACCGCCACCTGGAGGCCTACTACGCCGTCTCCGGCAGCGGTATGGTGATGCACACCTGCAACCCGCGCCTGCACGTGCAGCAACTGGCCTACATCCTCCAGCACGCCGAAGACAAAGTGGTGCTGTTCGACAGCACCTTCGCACAGCTCATTCAGGCGGTGGCGCCGCAGTGCCCGCAGGTCCGCGCCTGGATCTGCCTCAGCGACCGGCAGCACCTGCCTGCGCTGGACGGTGTGCAAGGGGTGCACTGCTACGAAGAACTGATCGCCCCGCATCCGGACACCTTCGAGTGGCCCGAGTTCGATGAAAAAACCGGTGCGGTGCTGTGCTACACCTCGGGCACCACCGGCAATCCCAAGGGCGTGCTGTATTCGCACCGGGCCATCGTGCTGAACGCGACCGCGGCCTGCCTGCCCGACGTGCTCAGCCTGTCCACGCGCGAAACCGTTCTGCCCGTGGTGCCGATGTTCCACATCAACGCCTGGTGCATCCCCTATGCCGCCATGCTCTCGGGCACGCGCCTGGTGCTGCCCGGCCCGCGCCTGGACGGGGCCAGCCTGTACGAACTGATGGAAACCGAAAAGGTCACCCTCAGCGCCGGCGTGCCCACCATCTGGATGGGCCTGCTGCAGCACGTGGAACAAGGCCAACTGCGCTTTTCCACCATGCGGCGCACCTGCGTGGGCGGCTCGGCCATGCCGAAGGCGCTGATCACCCGATTCAGCGACGTGTACGGCGTGGAAGTGCGCCATGGCTGGGGCATGACCGAGACCACCGCCGTGGCCACGCTGACCAACCTGAGCGCGCTGGACTGGGCCCTGCCCGCCGAAGAGCGCCACGCCATCGTCGCGCGTCAGGGCAAGGCGGTTTCCGGCATCGAGATCAAGGTGGTCGACGAACTCGGCCATACCCTGCCCCGCGACGGCGTCTCGCAAGGCGAGCTGATGGTGCGCGGGCAGTGGATTCTGGAGCGCTACTACAAGGCCGAGCGCAGCGCCCTGGTGGATGGCTGGTTCCCCACCGGCGACATCGCCACCATCGACGCCAACGGCATCATGACGATTCGCGACCGCACCAAAGACGTCATCAAGAGCGGGGGCGAGTGGATCAGCTCGATCGACCTTGAAAACGCCGTCATCGGGCATACCGCCGTGGCGCAGGCCGCGGTCATCGGCATCAAGCACCCCAAGTGGGACGAACGCCCCCTGCTGTTCGTGGTGCGCAAACCGGGCCAGACGCTGGAGAAACAAGAAATCCTGGACTTCCTCGCCGAGCGCGTGGCCAAGTGGTGGATGCCGGAAGACGTGGTTTTTCTCGACGCGCTGCCCGTGGGCGGCACGGGCAAGGTCCAGAAGAACGAATTGCGCAAGCAGTACGGCGGCGTGTTCGCGGGCGCCTGATCCGCGGCATCAGCGCAAGGGAATCGGCACCCCCCGGTCGACCGCGACCGCCGTCACCGAGTTCTGCGGCGAGCCCTCGATCACCCGGTCGGAATACGTCAGGTACACCAGCGCGTGGCGCTGGGGGTCGACCATGCGCACGATGCGCAGGCGCTTGAACACCAGGCTGATGCGCTCGCTGAAGATTTCCTCCTGCTCGCGGATCGGCTTCGGAATGCTGATCGGCCCCACCTGGCGGCAGGCAATCGACGCCTCAGACTTATCCTCGGCCAGCCCGAAAGCGCCCTTGATCCCGCCCGTCTTGGCGCGCGAGATGTAGCAGGTCACCCCGTTGACGCCCGGGTCGTCATACGCCTCGACCACGATCTTGTGGTCCGGCCCGATGAACTTGAACACGGTGTCGACCGAACCGATTTCCTCGGCGCCTGCGGCGGTGACCAGTGCGGCGGTGAACAACAGGGCGAAGGCGCGGGTGAGTCGGGGCATGGTGGGCTTTCGGGAGATGTGATGGGTGATCCGATTGGCCGCACCTTAGCAGCATGAGGGGCGCTCTGTCGGGTACTTGACGCGCCTTGTGCGTGGACCCGTTGCCGGACTCGGATGCAGAATCGCCCCATGCAAGCCGATCCTCCTCGCCCAGTACAGCCGAGAAACCCCCTGCACGGCGTGACGCTTGAAGCAGTGGTGCGCGCTCTCGAAGCCCATTACGGATGGGCTGAACTCGCGCAACGGATTCCGATCCGGTGCTTTGCACAAGAACCCAGCGTCAAGTCCAGCTTGACGTTTCTGCGCAAGACGCCTTGGGCGCGCGAAAAGGTTGAAGGTCTTTACCTTTTCATGCTGCGAGAAACCCGACGCGCAGAACGTGCGTCCGATTCAGCGACCTAGAAAATTCGCTTGAACAGAGCCCGCTACCGGCCAAGAGCAGGCGATGGTCGCTTGAGAAAGCAGACGCTCCGTGTCCGCGAAGGGACAGGGCTAAAGCAACTTTGGGCCAAACCATTAATCTTGGCCTGTTTTGATCTGATTTAAGCGCAGCAGCGTATTGCGTGTAACGGTGGCTTTTCTGGAGGCCCCGATTGATTCATGAAGTGTCAATGACATCTCAAGCTCTTGTCGCGCCAAATCAGGGTTGCCATCCATCAGGGCAAGCTGGCCCAGATTACCATGTACGTTGCCCTCCACCTCCTTCAGGGCTAGTGCCTTCCTCATAGCAAGTTCGGGATTGCGTTCAAATTCGTCAGCGAGCAAGTTGCAGACTTCAATTTCGTCGGCTTCGGGGGAAGCAGCGGCCGTACCGTTCGCCAGTTTTTTCTCGTGTTGTTCACGAAAACGTGCTGCTTCCTCAACACTGACAAGTTTGGTTCCGACGAATAGCAGTCCTTGGCTTGGGTCTCCTTTGCACAGTGCAAGTGCTTCAGCAAAGTAGTCTCGTGCAGTGTTTTTCAAGCCTCGCATGCTGGCGATGACACCCAGATTGCACAAGTAGCCCGCTTCAGCAACAAAGTCTCTTGGCTCAATGCACATGGCCTTTGCGCGTTGTAGGTACTCTTCGCTTCCGTCGAGTTCGCCTCGGTAACTAGCGACACCTGCCAAACGGGCGAGGATGCGACGATGCTCAGTTGACGCAGCGCTCGCATCGATCACCTTGCCCAGGTTGTAGACCCGCTCACTAAAGAACTCGACTATTCCAGGTGTATCCAACTCTGTCGGCTCTCGTCGCTCGGCTAGCTGATCAAGGGGAACTAGTCGCACGACCCATTGCGCAATGAGTGATGGCTCACGACGGAGAATCTCAATAATGTTGAGCCCTGCGATCAGGATGCCTCTAATCGCCCATAGGTATGTTTCGTGGGGGATGTCCGGATGGGAAGCCCTGAAACGAGCCTGCTGTACTTCAGGAGGATCTTCTGCTCTGGCTAGCGTTTCAACCCCTTCTGGCATCAGATACCACAGTCGAGTAAATGCATGCAATGCCTTGTCTAGGCGACCGACCCACCAAGAGACTTCGCCCAATCGACTCCAACCATAAGGGTTTGACGGATCAATTTCGGTGCAACGTGCGTAAGCGTTGGCGGCTTGCAGATGGTCCGAGGCAAGGGCGATGTCTCCAGCATCCAGCCATCGGGCTGCCGCACGTGCACTTGCCTCCTTAGCTGCATTCCCAAGGCAATTTGCAGTATCGGCTTCGTCTTCAGCGAGACGAATGGCTTCTGTAGCGGCATCCGCATAGCGTCCGCTACTGCTTAGCTGCATGGCGGCTGATCCGCGAGCCTTGCCACTATCCGCAAGCCGTTTCAATGCCTCCAGCAGGTGGTCCAAGGGCTCAACGCCCATCTGATTTGATGCGTGTCCCTTGGCAAAGTTAGCCTGAATGACCTGTAGTTGGGCAAGAATTTCTCGTTGGGCTTGACCTTGTTGCAAGATGAGCTCTTGCGTATGCGTGTGCAAATCAGCATGGGAGAGAAGCGGCTTGCCAAACTCCCGTGTGGCAGCATCTTCAGCTGAAGTTTTCCATTCAAGCAAAAGTTCGGCTGGATACGCGCTCCAGTTGTGATCAATCTTGCGGGCACAAGCAACGCATAGCCAGATCCCGTTTTCAATCGATGATCGCTTTGCTGCGGAAATTCTCTTGTCGTATCGAGGTCCTTTTGGCGAAGCCGCAGTAATGTGCGCGGCGTCGCCTCCCCGAACTACTCCAGTGGGCTCGGATCCTGGAGCCGCCGTGGGGACTCGGCATTCAGGGTTGGAGCAGCGATGCGCGACGCGATCCCGCAGCGCAGCTTTGATTGACTCCTTGAAGTTGTCCCGTGGCATTTGCCAATTGTGCCTTCCTCAGGCGCCTTCAACTCTGAGACGCGGTTTCTCCGCCCACTTGCGCACGAATGAGCCGCCTCTCTCCTCTCGTTAGGCACCCAGTTGGCACGCAGGGGGATATGCAACATCCGGCTCTCGGTGGCGGCTGATCCAGTGCATTGAGAGGCTGCTATCCGGTGATGCGCTTTAACTGGATCAACTTCCGCTTCGGGTCGCGAGGAGCCGGTCGCCTTGGCGGGTAGGAGTCGTTCGGAACCTCGTGAAGCCCTTCGCTGTTGCGCGGCCGCTGCTGAAAGTACAGCGGTCGGTCAGGGACACCCGTTCACCGGAAGCGCCTGGGCAGACGAAGGACCTCTGATGGCCCCGGACACGCACGCCTCCGGGGCTCCTCTCGCAAAGGCTGCCGAAAGCCGCCGGCCTCAGAACGGATAGTGCCGCGGCGTGGTCTGCACCGTGATCCAGCGCAGTTCGGTGAACTCGGCAATGCCGGCCTTGCCACCGAAGCGGCCGATGCCTGAGCCTTTGACGCCGCCAAACGGCATCTGCGCTTCGTCGTGCACCGTCGGGCCGTTCACGTGGCAGATGCCGCTGTCGATCTTGCGGGCCACGTTGAAGGCGCGGGCGATGTCTTTGCCGAACACGGCGGAGCTGAGGCCGTATTCGTTGTCGTTGGCGCAGGCGATGGCTTCTTCGGTGTTCTTCACGCGCACGATGCACTTCACGGGGCCGAAGGTTTCTTCGTGGTAGATGCGCATCTGCGGGGTCACGTGGTCGAGCAGGGTGGCGGGCATCAGCGTGCTGTCGGCCTTGCCGCCGGCCACCAGCTTGGCGCCCTTGGCCAGGGCGTCGTCGATGAGGGCGTTGCAGTGGTCCACGGTGCCTTGGCCGATGACGGAGCCGAGCACCACGGGCTCGGGCTTGCGCGGGTCGCCCAGGGGCAGGTTTTTGGCCTTGTCGGCGAACTTCTTGACGAATTCGTCGGCGATCTTCTGGTCCACGATGAGGCGTTCGGTGCTCATGCAGATCTGGCCGCTGTTGGCGAAGGCGCCGAAGGCCGCGCCGTTGACGGCGTCGTCGAGGTCGGCGTCGTCCAGCACCACCAGCGGGGCCTTGCCACCCAGCTCCAGCACCACGGGCTTGAGGTATTTGGCGCAGGTCATGGCGATGATCTTGCCGATCTTGGTGCTGCCGGTGAAGTTGATGCGGCGCACGGCCGGGTGGGCCACGATGGCTTCGACCACGGCGCCGGCGTCGGCCGGGGCGTTGGTGATGTAGTTCACCACGCCGGCGGGGAAGCCGGCGTCTTCAAACGCTTCGACGATGAGCTGGTGGGTGCGCGGGCAGTTTTCGCTGCCCTTGAAGATGACGGTGTTGCCGCAGGCCAGGGGCACGCAGATGGCGCGCACACCGAGGATGACGGGCGCGTTCCACGGTGCGATGCCCAGCACCACACCGGCTGGCTGGCGCACGCCCATGGCCAGGCTGCCGGGCACGTCGGACGGGATCACTTCGCCGCTGATCTGGGTGGTGAGGGCGGCGGCCTCGCGGATCATGCCGGCGGCCAGGTGCACGTTGAAGCCGGCCCACATGCCGGTGGCACCGGTTTCGGCGGCCACGGCCTCGATGAATTGGGGCGTCTTGGCTTCGAGCGCATCGGCCGCCTTGAGCAGCAGGGCGCGGCGTTCGCCGGGGCCGGTTTCGCTCCAGGTCTTGAAGGCTTCGGCGGCGGCTTCCACGGCCAGCACGGCGTCGGCCGGGCTGGCGGCGGGCGCGCGGGTGGCCACGCTGCCATCCAGTGGGTTGCGGCGTTCGAAGGTGGCGCCTTTTTCGGCGGTGACCTTGAGGCCGTTGATGAGCATGGACAGGTCGGACATGGGGTTCTCCTTGGCGGGTCTGAATAAAAGCAAAAGGGGTCAGGCCGCGGTCGCGGTTTTTTTGCGGCGCGCCACGGCGTCGGCAGCGTTGGTGGTGCCGGTGGCGGGGTCTTTGTCGGCGCCCAGGTAGGCTTCGCGGATGACGGTGGAGCGCGCCAGCAATTTCGCGGGGCCGCTGGCCACCAGGTTGCCGCGCTCCAGCACGTAGCCGCGGTCGGCCACGGCCAGGGCTTTTTTCACGTTCTGCTCCACCATCAGCACGGTGGTGCCGGCGTCGGCAATGCGGCGGGCAATGCCCAGCAGTTCGTCGACCATCTTGGGTGCCAGGCCCAGCGAAGGTTCGTCCAGCATGAGCAGGCGCGGCGCGCACATCATGGCGCGGGCCACGGCCACCATCTGCTGTTCGCCGCCGCTCATGGTGCCGGCCAGTTGGCTGGCGCGCTCGCGCAGTTTGGGGAAGTTGGTGAAGGCCTGTTCCATGCGCTGCGGGCGCTCGGCTTTGGGCACCAGCCAGCCGCCCAGCTCCAGGTTCTCGGCCACGGTGAGCTGCGGGAACAGCTGCCGCCCTTCGGGCACCAGGGCCATGCCGGCCTGGACGATTTCATGGGTCTTCTCGGGCAGTTCCTCGCCGTTCAGCAGCACGTTGCCGCCACGCGGAATGAGACCGTTCAGGGCTTTGAGCAGCGTGGTTTTGCCGGCGCCGTTGGGCCCCAGCACCACGGTGAGACCGGGGCGGATGTCGAGCGTGAGGTCTCGCAGCACCAGGAAGGCGCCGTAGCCGGCACTGAGGTTCTCCACCTTCAGGTGCGCGCTGGTGCTGCCGCCTAGGGTGAAGGGGTGGGGGCGGTGCCACATCATGCGGTCACCTCCGCGCGGGATTCGTCGTTCTCGTCGTTCATCTCGTCACCGAGGTAGGCCTCGATCACCTCGGGGTTGCGCACCACCTCGCGCGGCGGGCCGTCGGCAATCTTCTTGCCCTGGTGCAGCACGATCACGCGCTCCACGTGGCGCAGCAGCGTGGTCACGGCGTGCTCGATCCACACCACGGTCAGGTCCAGCTCGTCGCGCAGGCGGCGGATGAGGCGGGCCATTTCTTCCACCTCGTTTTCGGTCAGGCCGGCGGCCACTTCGTCCAGCAGCAGCATGCGCGGGCGGGTGGCCAGCGCCATGCCGATCTCCAGCAGGCGCTGCTGCGACGGCGTGATGGCGGCGGCGGGCAAATCGGCCTGGGCGCTGAGGCCAATGAGGCCGAGGATGCTGTCGGCCGTGCGCAGCACCCAGGGCACGCCGCTTTCTTCACCCCACAGGATGTACTTGCGGCGGCGCCGGCCGGCGAACTTGAGGCCGAAGGCGATGTTGTCGCGCACGGTCATGTCGCCAAAGGTGCGCGGCGTCTGGAAGGTGCGGGCCAGGCCGTTGCGTGCGAAGCGGTGCGGCCCCTTGCCGGCCAGCTGCTGGCCGCGCACGGTCAGGCGGCCGCTGGTGGGTTTGGTCACGCCCGAAATGGCGTTGAAGAAGGTCGTCTTGCCGGCGCCGTTGGGGCCGATGATGCCCACCAGCTCGCCGGGCATGAAGGTGGCGCTGACCGCGTCCACCGCCACCAGGCCGCCGAAGCGGACGGTGACTTCCTGGGCATCCAGCAGGGGCTGTTTCGCGTCAGTAGACATGGCGCTGCTCCCGGCGTTTTTTCTCGCGTTCCTTGCGGCGTTTCGTCTCGCCGCTCAGGTCGTCCTTGATGTCGGTCCACCAGGCCTGGATGTCGTTTTTCCAGCCCTTGAAGGTGTCGGTGCGCAGCGAGGCCAGGCCACCCGGCAGGTACAGCACCGAGAGGATGAGCAGCAGGCCCAGCGACATCATGTAGAGCTGCGGCACCTGCAGGCGCAAGGTCTCGGCCAGCACGCTGAAGACGATGGCGGCGATCAGCGGACCCCACAGCGTCATGGCCCCGCCAATCAGCGCGATCAGCACGGTCTGGAAGCCGATGAAGGGGTTGAACACGGTGTGCGGGTCGATGTAGGTCCAGCGCACACTCATGGCCGCGCCCACCGCGCCGGCAATGGCGGCCGTGAGCGCGAAGCCGGCAGTCTTGACGATGCGGGTGTTCACGCCCAGGGTCTGTGCGCGTTGCTCGTCCGCGCCGATGCCCTGCAGCGCCAGACCGAAGCGGGTGCGTCGGATCACGATGGACAGCGCCACGGCGATGACGGCCAGCAGCAGCACGGTGAGGTAGATGGTTTCGCGCTCGGGCACCACCATGAGCACGCGGCCCACGGTGCCGGTGACCGATTTCTCGAAGTAGCTGATGGCGTGGCGGATCAGCTCCGTCATGCCGAAAGTGAGCACCGCAAAGTAGGTGCCGCGCAGGTGCAGCACCGCTGCGCCCATGACCACGGCCACGGCGGCGGCCACCAGTGCGCCGAGCACGATGACCTGCTCCCACGGCAGGGATTCGAGCCCGATGGCACTGGTGTAGGCGCCGATGCCGAAGAAGGCCGAGGTTGCCAGCGACAGGTAGCGCGTGGTGCCGCAGAACATGGCCCAGCTCGAAGACAGGGCGATGTACATCAGGCAGGTGAGCGCCATGGAAACGGCGAACTCGCTGGCGAAGCCGGGCAGAGCCACGGCCCAGCCGGTGAGGCCGAACAGGACCAGCAGGTCGCGGATGAGGAATTGTCGGGAAGTCATGGGAATCAGGCCTTGCGCGACTTGCGGGTGAACAAGCCTTCGGGACGCAGCAGCAGCACGCTGATGAAGACGACGTAGCTCAGCAAGGCCTTGAGCGAGGGGTTGGTGAAGTGCATGCCCACGGCTTCGATGACGCCCAGCAGCAGGCCGCCCGCCAGCGCGCCGCCCATGCTGCCGAAGCCGCCCAGGGTGATGACGATGAGCGCGGTGACGGTGTAGGGCTCGCCCATGGACGGGCTGATGGTGTAGGCCATGGACAGCAGGCAGCCGGCCACGCCCGACAGGCCCAGGCCGATGCCGAACATGAGCGGGTGCAGGCGTTTGGTGTCGATGCCCACGAGCTGCGCGCCAATGGGCGACTGCATGAGCGCGCGCACGCCCTTGCCCAGCAGCGTCTGGCGCAGCAGCACGATGAGCGCACCGGCAAACACCAGGGCCAGGGCGAATACCAGCAGCTTGTTGGCGGCAAACTGCGCCTCGCCGCCCGGCAGCGGAATCTGCACCGGCTGGGTGAGGAAGTCGTAGCCGCGCAGGTCGCCACCCCACACGTAGGAGATGACGTTCTGCACCAGGAACATGAGGCCGAAGGCCACCATGAGGCCGCGGGCCTCGAACACGTCGAGGTTGGGCGAGGTGGCGGTGAGGCGGCGGAAACACAGCCAGTGGATGGCGATGCCCAGGCCCATCAGCAGCGCGAAGGAGACCGGGATCATCCACAGCGGCGAGAGGCCGAACGAGGTCTGCACCATCCAGGTGAGGAAGGCCCCCACCATGAGGAATTCGCCGTGCGCGATGTTGAGGATGCGCATCAGGCCGTACTGGAGGTTGAGCCCCAGCGCGACCAACGCGTAAATGCCCCCGGTGATGAGACCCGAGGCGATGAGTTCAAGCCAGGCGGAAAAGGACATGCAGCAAACGAAGGGGGAGTTGTCCAGGGCGCGGCGGAACCGGCTTTGCCGGGCCGCTCGTGCCGCCCCCTTGAGGGGGGAGCGGCCCGGTGGCCGCTTCGGGGGTAGGTCTACTTCCAGGCGGGTTTGTTGGGGTTGAGAGCGGCCGTGGCACGCGCCTTCGGCCACACCACCTCGAACTCGCCGTTTTGCCACTGGCCCACGGTGCCCGGCGTGCCCACGTTCTCGCTGCCGGCAAACTTGATGTCGCCGATGATGGTCTTGTGGGTGCCGTTGGCCACGTAGTCGCGGATGGCCTTGCGGTCCAGGCCGACGGACTTGACGGCGTTGGTGAGGATTTCCAGGCCGGCCCAGGTGGCGCCGCTGGCCCAGCGGTCCGGTTCCTTCTTCTGGCTGGCCACGTGGGCGTCGAAGTAGGCCTTGGCGCCCGGGCTGGTCTTGCTGTTCCACGAACCCATGCCCAGCACGCCTTCGGCGCCGGCGGGGGTGAGCACGTTCTTGTAGAGCGGGAAGGCGGTGCCCACCGAGGCATAGAAGAACTTGGGGTTGAAACCCACTTCCTTGGCCTGGCGGCTGGCCAGGATGGTGTCGGGCGGGTAGGTGAAGCCCACGAAGGCGTCGGGGTTCTTGTCCTTCATGGAACGCAGCACGGGCGAGAGGTCTTTCACCCCGCCCGGGTAGCTCTTGTCCTCCACCATCTGGATGCCGCTGCCCTGCAGCGCCACCTTGAGGGCGGCGTAGTTTTCCAGGCCGAACAGGTCGTCCACGTAGATCACGGCCACGGTCTTCACACCGGCGGCCTTGAACATGTCGACCAGCGCCTCGCACATGGGCTTGGGCTGCTGCAGCAGCAGGAAGAAGTAGGGCAGCTTCATCTCGGCCAGCTTGCGCGACAGCGCGGTGGGCGCGAGGAAGGGGTACTGGAAGCGGTTGGCCAGCGGGGCCACGGCGAAGTTGGCGTTGGAGCCCCAGGGCGGCAGCACCAGGTCCACCTTGTCGCTGCCCATGAGCTTTTCATAGGTGCGGACCACGGTCTCCACGTCGCTGCGGTCGTCGCTGCTGATCAGCTCGATCTTGCGGCGCTGGCCCTTCACGTCCAGGCCGCCGGCGGCGTTCTGCTGCTCGGCCCACAGCAGGTAGTTGGGCTCCTGGCTGGTCTGGGCGCCACCGGTCCAGGGGCCGGTGCGCGCCATGGTGTAGCCGATGCGCACGGGCGCGGACTGTGCCAGCAACTGCGGCGCCACGGACAGGGCGCCCACCGTCGCGGCGGCGCCCCGGATGATCTGTCGTCTCGTCGGGTGAACCATGCTTGTCTCCTGGATTCGCGTTGGAAACCGCCTCTGGGACGGGTGTCAAATCCTAGGCAGACCCCGGGGTTGCCGCTTTGCCCAGCGTGCACTTTGTGCTTGCCCCAGCGTGCACGCCGATGCGGGTTTTCCCTCGACCTTAAGGGGTTCAGGGTCGGCAGGTCGGGCCGCATAATGGTTCGCGCCATGACCGCCACCCACCTCATGTCCACCGATGTCGCCGCGCCGGCCGAACGTGCGGCGGTCTGGCGCGACTGGGTCTGGAGCCATTTTGGTGGGCTGGAGTCCGACCTGTACGGCGACACCCTGTTCGACGGTCACATAGCGGCTTCGCACGCCGGCCAGGTGGTGTTCACCAAACTCGAAGCCAACCGCCACCGCGTGCTGCGCAGCCAGCGGCTGGCGCGCTCCAGCGACACCAGCTACCTCAAGATCGTGGCGCCCTGGCAGGGCAGCGCGGCGGTGGAGCAGCACGGCCGCCAGGCCTTTGTGCGGCCCGGTGGCTGGGCCATCTACGACACCACCGGCAGCTACGAGATCGGCAACCCCGAGCGGGTGGAGCACCTCATCGTGATGCTGCCCCGGGAGCAATTGACCGAGCGCGGCCTGCGGCTGGAGCCGCTGATGGCGCGGCACGTGGGGGGCGCCAGCGGCATCTCCCGCGTGGCGCTGGAAGCCATGCGCAGCACCTGGCAGGAACTGCCCAGCATGAGCGAGGCCTCGGCCTGCGGGGCGGGCGAGATGGTCATGGAGCTGGTGCGGCTGTCGCTGCAGGAGCTGGCGGGCAAGGCCAGCAGCGCCACACAGATGGAGGCGCTGCGCGACCGCATTCGCGACCACATCGGTCAGCACCTGCGCGACCCGGGCCTGTCCATCGAGGGCATGGCCCTGGCGCTCAACTGCAGCAAACGCCACCTGCACAAGGCCTTCAGCGAAGAAGACGACACCCTGGCCAACCACATCCTGCGCCGGCGTCTGCAGGCCTGCATGCGCGACCTCAAGAACCCGGCGATGGCCGGGCGCACCATCACCGACATCGCCTTTTCCTGGGGCTTCAACAACGGCGCGCATTTCAGCCGCGCGTTCCGCGAGCACACCGGCATGGCGCCCAGCGAGTTCCGGCAAGCCGCGTGGCGTCAGTCGGGCGTGTGAGGGCTCTGCAGCGGTGGATCAGCGTGGCGCGCAGGCCCGCGCCACGCGCATGGCCATCTGCTGCAGGGCCTGCCAGGGGTCGACCGGCCAGCCGTCGGCCTTGAGGCCCTTGACGATACCGTCCACGGTGTGGGCGTCGTCGAGCCACTTGCCCAGCGTGTGGGCGCCCAGCAGCGGCAGCACGCGCTCCATGAGCTTTTCGCGCACGCCCCAGACGCGGCTTTCACGCAGCGCCATGGGCAGGGGGCGCCCGGCGTCCACCGCCGTGCGCAGGCGGTGCAGGGTGCGGATGTCTTCGGCCAGTGCAAAGTGCACCAGCACGGGCGCTTCGCCCTCCGCCTGCAGCCCGTCGAGCATGCGCTGCGCGCGCGCCAGTTGCCCACCGAGCACGGCTTCGGCCAGCTTGAAGGGGGTGTAGCGCGCCACGTTCAGCACGGCGGCCTCCACCTGTTCGAAGCCCAGTTCGCCCGCCGGGTAGAGCAGGCCCAGTTTCTGGATCTCCTGGTGTGCGGCCAGCAGGTTGCCTTCCACCCGGTCGGCAAAAAATTGCAGCGTGCGCTGGCCCGCTTCGCCGGCTGGCACGCGCTGGCCCTGGCGTTGCAGGCGCTGGGCGATCCAGGCCGGCAGACCCTGGCGTTCCACCGGGTCCAGGCGCAGCGTGACGCCGTGGCCATCCAGGGCGCCGAACCAGGCGCTTTTCTGGGCCATGCCGTCGAGCCGGGGCAGGATCACCAGGGTGAGTGTGCTGTCGTTACCGGGTGCGCTTTCGGCGATCTGCTGCAGCGCGGCCGAACCGTCCTTGCCCGGCTTGCCGGAGGGGATGCGCACTTCGACGATCTGCTTGTCGGCAAACAGGCTGAGCGACCCTCCGCTGGCCAGCACCGCGCTCCAGTCGAAATGCGCGCCCGCCACGGTGTGCACCGTGCGTTCGGTGTGGCCCTGGGCGCGAGCCACCTGGCGGATCGCGTCGCCCGCCTCCTGGACCAGCAGCGCTTCGTCGCCGTGCAGTGTGTAGAGGTTGCGCAGCCCCTGTTCCAGGTGGGCCTGCAACTGGGCGGCGGCCAACTGCATGCGGTCAGATGTGAACGGCGGCCAGGCGGCGCAGCACCTGCTGCGTGATGTCGGACTCCATGTCCTGGAACAGCATCTGCTCTTCAGCGGCCTTGGCGATGGCTGCGGTTTCGCTGAAGGTGATGTCCCGCTCGATCAGCAGCTCGCTGCTTTCCTGCAGGATGCGGCCGTTCGGGGCGGTGATGTTGTAGCGGAAGCGGGTGCGCAACTGCAGTTCGGTGACCAGACCCCCGCTGCTTTGCCCGGTGACCACCCGTTCGCGGTAGTCGGCTTCGATGGTCATCACGGCCTGCACCGGCAAGGGGCCGCCGCCGCGCTGCACCTGCACACCCGCCGCATTCAGGTTGCGCTGGATGGCGCGCGAGATGTTGGTGTTGGTCAGGCCCATGATGTTGATGGCGCTGAAGGAGAACTTCGGCGCCTGCCGCAGCGCAAAGCCGCAGCCGGACAGCACGCCAGCCGCCAGCAGGGCGGCCGATTCGCCCAGCCAGCGTCGGCGGTCGGAAGAGGGCAGGGTGGAATGGGTCATGGTCGGCGGGATGGCGTGCTGCGGATGTTTCATCGGGACCTCGAAAGCTGAACCTTACACCACGACGTTGACCAGGCGCCCCGGGACCACCACCACCTTCTTGGGCGGGGCGCCGTTGGCGGCTTTGGCGAACGCTTCGCTGGCCAGGGCCGCCGCTTCGATGGCGGCCTTGTCGGCACTGGCGGGCACGGTCACGCTGCCTCGCAGCTTGCCGTTGACCTGGAGCACGAGCTCGATCTCGTCCTGCGTCAGGGCCGCCGGGTCCACCTGCGGCCAGGGCGCGTCGAGCAGGCCGCCCAGGGCGCCGGCGTAGCCCAGCTCGCTCCAGAGCGTGTGGGTGATGTGCGGCGTGGCCGGGTAGAGCGCGCGCAGCAGGATGCCGAAGCCTTCGATCACCGCCACCTGGGCGCCCGCGTCGTCGAACTGCTTGAAGTCCTCCAGCGCGTTGAGCATTTTCATGGTGCCCGACACCACGGTGTTGTACTGCATGCGCTGGTAGTCGTAATCCACCTGCTTGAGCACGGTGTGGATTTCCAGGCGCAGGGCCTTGGCAGCTTTGCCGAAGCTGATGTCGTCCAGGCTCGCAGCCCCGTGGGCCGCCGCCACCGCGCCCGCCCAATCGGTCTGGGACAGCTTCACGCCCAGGTTCCAGACCCGGCGCAGGAAGCGGTAGCTGCCCTCCACCGCCGCGTCGTTCCACTCCAGCGTGGCCTCGGGCGGCGCGGTGAACATGGTGTACAGGCGCGCGGTGTCGGCGCCGTACTTCTCGATCAGGTCCTGCGGGTCGACGCCGTTGTTCTTGGACTTGGACATGGTGCCCACGCCCTCGTAGTCGATGGCGGTGCCCACCGGCAGATCGCCCACCGCGTTCTTGAGCTTCGCGCCGACGATCTTGCCGCCGTCGTCGAGCACATGCTCCACGTCGTGCGGCCAGAAATACTCTTTGCCACCCTTCTCGGTGCGGCGCGAGTAGATGTGGTTGAGCACCATGCCCTGCGTCAGCAGTTTGGTGAAGGGCTCGTCGACCTTCACCAGCCCCAGGTCGCGCATGACCTTGGTCCAGAAGCGCGCGTACAGCAGGTGCAGGATGGCGTGCTCGATGCCGCCGATGTACTGGTCCATCGGCATCCAGTAGTCCGCGCCTTCCGCGACCATCTTCTCGGGGTTGGTCGGGTCGCAATAGCGCATGAAGTACCAGGACGAATCCACGAAGGTGTCCATGGTGTCGGTCTCGCGCCGCGCGGGCTTGCCGCAGCAGGGGCAGTCCACCTTCAGGAAAGCCTCGCACTTGTTCAGCGGGTTGCCGCTGCCGTCCGGCACCAGGTCTTCGGGCAGGCGCACCGGCAGGTCCTTCTCGGGCACCGGCACCGGGCCGCAGGTTTCGCAGTGGATGATGGGAATCGGCGTGCCCCAGTAGCGCTGGCGGCTGACGCCCCAGTCGCGCAGGCGGAAGGTGGTCTTCTTCTCGCCCAGGCCCTTGGCGGCCAGCAGCTCGGCGACTTTTTCGACGGCTGTCTTGTGGTCTAGGCCATCGAGTTCGCCAGAGTTAATACAGACACACTTCTGCTTGTCGCCGTACCACTCTTGCCAAGCGTCTTCGCTAAAAGCCCATTTTTCAGCAAGTGTGATGTTCAGTTGTGCAGCGGCTTTGACCCCGGGATTTGACGACTCATACAGTATGTTCCGAAAGCCTTCAGGACTGGGGTAACCAACAACCTGCTTGATGGCAATGCCGTATTTCTTTGCAAACGCGAAGTCGCGCTCGTCGTGCGCGGGTACGCCCATCACGGCGCCGTCGCCGTAGCTCATCAGCACGTAGTTGCCGACCCAGACCTCGACCTGCGCACCCGTCAGCGGATGCGTGACGAACAGGCCGGTGGGCATGCCCAGCTTTTCCTGCGTGGCCAGCTCGGCTTCGGTCGTGCCGCCCTTCTTGCACTCTTCGATGAAGGCCGCCAGCGTGGCGTTGGTCGCGGCCGCGTGCAGCGCCAGCGGGTGCTCCGGCGCCACAGCGCAGAAGGTCACACCCATGATGGTGTCGGCGCGTGTGGTGAACACATACATGCGGCCGTCGCCGATCAGCGCGCCGTCAGACCCCTGGATGTCATGGGTGAACGCAAAGCGCACGCCCTCGCTCTTGCCGATCCAGTTTTCCTGCATCAGCCGGACCTTGTCGGGCCAGCCGTTGAGCGTCGCTTTGGGGTTGCCCATCTGCACGTGGTCGAGCAGTTCATTGGCATAGGCCGTGATGTTCAGGTAATAGCCCGGGATCTCGCGCTTTTCCACCAGCGCACCGGTGCGCCAGCCGCGCCCGTCGATCACCTGTTCGTTGGCCAGCACGGTCTGGTCCACCGGGTCCCAGTTGACGACCTGGGTCTTGCGGTAGGCGATGCCCTTTTCCAGCATCTTCAGGAACAGCCACTGGTTCCAGCGGTAGTACTCGGGCGAGCAGGTGGCGACTTCGCGCGACCAGTCGATGGCCAGCCCCATCGCCTGCATCTGCTGCTTCATGTAGGCGATGTTGGAGTAGGTCCACTGCGCTGGCGGCACCTTGTTCTTGAGTGCCGCATTTTCGGCCGGCAGGCCGAAGGCGTCCCAGCCCATGGGCATGAGCACGTTGTAGCCGTTCATGCGCAACTGGCGCGTGAGCATGTCGTTGATGGTGTAGTTGCGCACATGGCCCATGTGCAGCTTGCCGCTGGGATACGGCAGCATGGAGCAGGCGTAGAACTTCTTCTTGCCCGCATCTTCGGTCACGCGGTAGGCGTCGGTGGCGCTCCAGTGGGCATGGGCGGCTTGTTCGACGGCTTGGTGGAGGTATTTGTCTTGCATGGAGAGGTGGGCGCCTGCCGCCCACGGGGCCAAAGGTTGCTCGGGTGCACATCGGGTCCACCCGGGCCGATGGCACAGCGGGTGGACGCAAACCGGGGAATTTTAGGCGCTCAGCGGGGGGCGGTGGCCGCGCCTTCCAGTTGCAGCTCGCGGGCCGTGGCCGCGTCGGTGACGAAGCCGACCCGGGCCAGCCCGGCCTGCTGGGCCATGGCGATGAGACGCACGATCTGGCCATAGGGCACGGTGGTGTCGGCGCGCACCTGGACTTCGGTGTCGGCGTTGCGGGCAGCGGCCTGTTGCAGGCGGCGGCGCGCTCCGTCTTCGGTGACCGCTTCGTCTTGCCAGTGCCACTGCCCGCTGGCGTCGATGGCCAGGGTCACGGCGTCGGGCTGCGGGGCCGATGCGCTGGCGTCAGGGGTTGGCGCCTTGGGCAGGTCCAGCTTCAGGCGTGAGGCCATCAGCGGGGCGGTGATGATGAAGATCACCAGCAGCACCAGCATCACGTCCACCAGCGGGGTGACGTTGATGTCGCTCATGGGCGGGTTGCCCGAAGCCTTTTCGAGCCGGCCGAAGCTCATGCGACTTCCAGGCGGCGCCGCTGCGCGAGGGGCTGTTCAGGGGAGCGCAGATCCGGCTTGGGGCGACCCCGCTCAGCATCCATGGCCTGCCCCTGGGGTCTGGCCAGGTTCACAGATCACCACCTTGGTGGGTGAGCAGTTCGCGCAGGTCGAAGGCAAAGCCTTCGAGGTCGGCTTCGATGTGGCCGACCTGGCGCCCGAACACGTTGTAGGCCAGCACGGCCGGAATGGCGACCGCGAGACCGGCCGCGGTCATGACCAGCGCTTCACCCACCGGCCCCGACACCTGTTCGATGCTGAACTGGCCTTCCAGGCCGATGCTGGTGAGGGCATTGAAGATGCCCCAGACCGTGCCGAGCAGGCCGACAAACGGGGCGGTGGCGCCCACGGTGGCCAGCAGCACCTGGCCGAACTGCAGCCGGCGCAGCACGCCGTGCAGGGCGTCGCGCAGCACGCGGGTGTACTGGTGGGCCCGGTCGCCCGCTGCGGCCAGCGACTGGGTGGGAGCCTGGTCGAGCGCCTGCGCGGCGGCGACCAACGGGGTCAGCCAGCGGTGCGGATCGAAAGTGGCCATGCGCTGTCCCGCTTCGGCGACGCTGGCGGCCTGCCAGAAGGCGGCCGCGGCGGTGCGCACATCGCGCGTGGCACGGCGCAGCAGCCAGCCCTTCCAGAGAATGACGACCCAGCTGCTGACCGACATGCCGAGCAACAGCGCGGCCACCAGCCGGCTGACCCAGTCGCCCTGGAGGATGGTGTGCCAGACGGCGTTGGTGGCCATGGTGGGGTCAGCGCAGGCCCAGCACGTCGAACATGTCGTACAGCCCGCTGGTCTTGTCGGCCAGGAAGCGCACGGCGCGCAGACTGCCCTGGGCGTAGCCGGCGCGGTTGCTCGATTTGTGGGAAATTTCGATGCGTTCGCCGGTGCCCGCGAACAGGACGGTGTGGTCGCCCACGATGTCGCCGCCGCGGATGGTGGCGAATCCGATGGAGGACGGGTCGCGCTCGCCGGTCACACCCTCGCGGGCGTAGACGGCGCAATCCTTGAGGTCGCGGCCCATGGCCTGGGCGACGACCTCTCCCATCTTGAGCGCCGTGCCGCTGGGCGCGTCGATCTTGTGGCGGTGGTGGGCTTCGATGATCTCGATGTCGTACCCGGTGGACATGGCCCGCGCTGCCATGTCCAGCAGCTTGAGGGTGACGTTCACGCCGACGCTCATGTTGGGGGCCATGACGATGGCGATGGACTTCGACGCTTCGGCGATCTCGGCTTTCTGGGCGTCGCTGAAGCCGGTGGTGCCGATCACCAGGTTGACCCCTTGCTTCACGCATTCGCGCAGGTGGGCCAGGGTGCCTTCGGGGCGGGTGAAATCGATCAGGAAGCGGCTGCCGGCCAGGCCGGCGGCCAGATCGGCGGTGATGGCCACGCCCGTGGGCTGGCCGCCGAAGGCGCCTGCGTCCTGGCCGATGGCGGGGCTGGCGGGGATGTCGAGCGCGCCGCTGAGCTGGCAGTCGCCGCTGGCGCGTATTGCATCGACGAGCATCTGGCCCATGCGGCCGCTGGCCCCGGCGACACACACGCGCAGGGGCTGGAAGTCGGCTGCGCTCATCGGGTGGCTCCGGCTTCGAGGGGCGGGTAGGTGGCACCGGCCGGCGCACCCGCTGGCGCCGTGTCGGCTTCCGGGGTGGCTTGCGGGTTGCGCTCGCGGAACGACTTGAGCTGTTCGGGCGTGGCCTCCAGCGCTGGCGGCTTGTCAATCTTGCGGCGGTTGTCGATCGAGGCCACGAATTCGATCTCGCTGGGCAGTTCGTCGCCTTCGAAGCGGGCGACGAGATCGTTGTCGAAGAACACGGTGAAGCGCCGCTGCAGCACCTTCTGGCCCTGGCGCTGAAGTGTGAACACGTAGTCCCAGCGGTTGCCGTGGAAGACGCTGGCCAGCAGCGGGGTGCCGAGGATTTCAGCGACCTGCGTGCGGGTCATGCCCGCGCGCAGCATCTGGGACTGCTCGCGCGTGACCACGTTGCCCTGGACGATCTCGATCTTGTAGGGGGCGAGCGAGCTGCCCAGGCTGGAAGGGGTGCTGGAACAGGCGCTCAGCAGGCCCGCCGCGACGGCGGCCAGCAGAAGCGGGGAACGGGGTGTCAGAAGACGTAGCAGCATGGGCAGGACAGATCCATCGAGGCCATCGGGGTCGACTTGCCGCTGACCCGCCGCGCCAAGGGTATCTGCCATGGGGCGGGCAAGGGCGATATCATCGGGCCATTGTAGCCGGGGGGTGCCGTGGCGCTCCGATGGGTTTTTCCCTTCTACCGCCGGTGTTTTGCAGCCGTCCCCCGCGCCGAGCCATATCCATGTCGAACATCGAAGAACTCAAGAGCACGGGCCTCAAGGCCACCTTGCCCCGCCTGAAGATCCTGGAGATCTTCCAGACGGCCCGGCAGCGCCACATGACCGCCGAAGACGTCTTTCGCGTCCTGCTGGAGGACCACTCGGACATCGGGCTGGCCACGGTATACCGGGTGCTCATGCAGTTCGAGCAAGCCGGGCTGCTGATTCGCAGCAACTTCGAATCGGGCAAGGCGGTCTACGAACTCAATGAAGGGCAGCACCATGACCACCTGGTGTGCCTGGACTGCGGCCGGGTGGAGGAGTTTTTTGATCCGGAGATCGAAAAGCGCCAGCAGATGGTGGCCAAGGCCCGCGGCTTCGCGCTCCAGGAGCACGCGCTGTCGCTTTATGCGCATTGCACCAAAGGCGATTGCCCGCACCGTGGCCATCCCGTGAACCGGTAAGCCGGACACGCTGCGCTGCAGCAGCAGCGCGGTTGGAGGTTCAGCCTTCGCGCGACATGGCCGCGCGGTGGCGCGCCACAAATTCCTGGTAGGTGTCGATCCCGCGCAGTTGCAGGATGGTGTTGCGCACGGCCGCTTCGACCAGCACGGCGATGTTGCGGCCGGCCACCACCTGGATCACCGCCTTGCGCACCGGCACACCCAGCACGTCCTGGTACAACGGCTCGTGGGGCATGCGCTCGTAGTCGCGCTCCATGGTTTCCTTGCGCACCAGGTGCACGATCAGCTGCAGGCGCATTTTGCGGCGTACAGCGGTCTCGCCAAAGATGGCCTTGATGTCGAGCAGGCCGATTCCGCGCACTTCCAGCAGGTTCTGCAGCAGCTCGGGGCAGCGGCCTTCGATGCTGGTCTGGTTGATGCGGTAGAGGTCGACCGCATCGTCGGCCACAAGGCCATGGCCGCGCGAGATCAGTTCGAGGCCCAGCTCGCTCTTGCCCAGCCCCGATTCGCCCGTGATCATGACACCCATGCCGAGGATGTCCATGAACACGCCGTGCATGGTGGCGCGGTCGGCGAAGTGGCGCGACAGGTAAGCCCGCAGGACATCGATCACGAAGGCAGCCGGTTCGGGCGTGGCGAACATCGGGATCTGGGCGCGCTCGCACATCGCGCGCACGCCCTCCGGCACAGGCTGGCTGTCGGCCACCACCAGCACCGGTGGCTCCAGGGTGACGATGCGGGCGATGCGGCGCCGGTTGTCGTCTTCGCTGGCACTGCTGAGGTAGGCCACCTCGCGTTCGCCGAGCACCTGCACGCGGTAGGGATGGATGTAGTTCAGGTAGCCCACCAGATCGGCGCCGGAGCGGGCCTGGCTGATGGCCGCGTCGTCGAACTGGCGCTCGGACGCGCCAAGCCCGGCGACCCACTGCCACTTGAGGGTGTCGCGGTGGTCCTCGAAGAGGACATCGGCGCTGACGACGGTGGCCTTCATCGGGCTTTGCAGTGGGCTGTCGCCGGAGGGTGTGCCGCGCCCAGGCGCAGGCGGGCTTTCATCACGCCGGTGCGTGGGCCGATTGCCAGCCGTTGATCAGGCCATGCAGGGCCAGGGCTTCGTCGGCATTCTTCATCTTGTCGCGCAGGCCGCTGTCGCTGAGCAGCTCGGCAATTTCAGAGAGGATTTCCAGGTGCTTCTGGGTGGCGGCTTCGGGCACGAGCAGGAAAATCATCAGCTGCACCGGCTGTTCGTCCGGGGCATCGAAGCCGATGGGGTTGGCCAGTTGGAAGACCGCGGCCAGCGGCTGCTTCAAACCCTTGATGCGGCCATGGGGAATGGCCACGCCATGGCCCAGCCCGGTGGAGCCCAGGCGCTCGCGGGCGAACAGACTGTCGGTAATGAGGGCGCGGTTGAGGCCGTGCAGGGTTTCAAACAACAGGCCCGCTTCTTCGAAAGCGCGCTTCTTGCTGGTGGCATCTACACGGACCAGCACCTGCGCGGCGGGCAATATGGCAGAAAGTCGGTTCATCGGGGAGGCCTTTCGGACCGCAAATTATGCCCAGTTGGGTCCGATTGACTAGACGTCGCCTACAAAAAAGCCGCTTGACATTTCAAGCGGCTTGTTGCATCGCAACATGCGGGTGGCTTCAGCACACCCGCCAGGGCAGGGGTTTCACATCAGGCGTTTGGCCGTGTCGTGGTGATGGTCCTGCGCCTTGTCTTTGTAGCGCAGGACCTGACGGTCCAGCTTGTCGGCCAACTCGTCCACAGCGGCATACAGATCGGCATGGGCACTCTCGGCGAACAGGTCCTTGCCCTTGACGTGGATGTTGCACTCGGCCTTTTGCCGGAGGTCTTTCTCCTTGAGGTTGTCCACCGTCAGCAGCACCTTGATGTCGACCACCTGGTCGAAGTGCCGGGAGATGCGTTCGAGCTTGGATGTGACGTAGCCGCGCAGGGCCGGCGTGACTTCCAGGTGGTGACCGCTGATCGTCAGGTTCATATGAAGAGCCTCCTTATGCTCCGGGTTGACACAAACCGCCGGGCTGTTCTGGCAACCCGACGGTCACGGGTAGCCGTTGGGATCACTATGCCCAAGAAGGCGCGGGCGTGCAACCCTGCATTGCAACAAGCTGCAAGCCACCGGCTGCGGCCTTGACGTGGCGCAAGGCCGGGTACGCCAAGGCCGTGGCGGATCAGCGGGCGGACTGGGCGCCGTGCAGACGCAGCCGGCGGGCGAGCAGCATGGAGCCCAGGCTGGCGGCAACGCCCACCAGCCCGGCCCAGCCGTAGTGTTCGAGATGGCCGCTGGCGTCGCGGCTGATGATCCAGCCGCCCAGGAACGAGGCCACGCCCATGGCGGCCGACTGCACCGCCGCGTTGAGCACGAGAAAGGTGCCGCGCTGCTGCGGCGCGGGTGCCGACGTGATGAGGGCCATGCCGGGGATCATGCGGCCGTTCATGCAGACGAAGAAGCCGGTGGACACCAGCAGGACTGCCCACAGCGGTGCGGGGGGGATCAGGGTGGTGGCCATCAGCGGGAGCGTGACCGCACAGCCCATGAAGGTGAAGGTGCGGACCTTGCCGAGCCGGTCGGTGAGCCGGCCGAAAAACCGCGCCGTGATCAGGGTGGCGATGCCCCCACAGAGGTAGACGTAGGGGATCTGGGTGTCCGTCATGCCCAGGTTGGCCTGCATGTAGAGGGTGATGAAGGGGATCACCGTGAACCCGGTGAACATGAGCAGGGCCGAGAAGGCGAAGGCCAACAGGTGGTCGCGGTGGACGAGCACCCGGCCGATGCCGCGCCACACGGAATGCGTGCGCGGGGCATCGAGGTGGGTACGCAGGCGGGGCAGGGTGAGCCAGGCACCGACCCCCAGCGCCGCACTGAACAGCGCGATGGCGACGAAAGTCAGCTGCCAACCCCAGAGGCTGGCAATGAACAGGCCGATGGGAACACCTGCCACGGTGGCGACGGAGAAGGACGACATGACAATGCCCATGGCGCGACCGCGACGCTCGAACGGCACCACGTCGGCCACGATGGTCTGCGAGAGGGCCGAGAGCACGCCGCCGAACAGGCCGGCTGCCACGCGCGCCATCATCAGAAAACCGTAGCTGGTGGCGAGTCCGCAGGCCAGGGTGGCGATGGCAAACAGGCCGTACAGCCACAGCAGCAGGTGCTTGCGGTCGAAACGGTCGACATAGGTGGCAGCGGCCAGGCCGGAGGCCCCGGCCGACAGCGTGTAGGCCGATACCAGCAACCCGAACTGTGCATCGCTGATGCCGAACAGCCGCGTGAACTGCGGCCCGAGCGGCATCATGATCATGAAGTCCAGGATGTGCGTGAACTGGATGCCGGCGATGGTCAGCAACAGCCAGCGTTCCCGCTGGGGGGAGAAAAATGGGGTCATGAAGCGGGTCAGGAAAAAAGCCCGGCCCGCGCCGAGCACCCACGCTCAGGTGGGTGCGGGCTCCTGGGGAACGGGCAGGGTATCGACGTGCAGCGTCTGGGTCGGCAGCGCCACGCGCGCACCGTGGCGCTCGATGATGTGGCCAATGGCCAGCAGCCATTCGTGCTTCAGAGACTGGAACTCGGCCCAGACACGCTGCAGCGTGAAAGCATAGATCATGATGTCCAGCGAACTGGTGCCGAACCGGTTGAAGTTGACGATCAGCAGTTCCCGGGTGTCGATGGCGGGGTGCTGGCTCAGGTAGCGGCGAATTTCGGTGACGATCGCGTCGACCTGGGCCAGGTCGTCGTAGCGCACGCCGATGGTTTCGGTGAAGCGCCGGTGGGTCATGCGCGAAGGGTTCTCCACCACGATGTTGGTGAAGACCGAGTTGGGCACGTAGATCGGGTTCTTGTTGAAGGCGCGGATGCGGGTGTGGCGCCAACTGATGTATTCGACCGTGCCTTCCAGGCTCTTGTCGGGCGATCGGATCCAGTCGCCGACGCTGAACGGGCGGTCCAGGTAGATGGTCAGGCCGCCGAAAAAGTTGGCCAGGATGTCGCGTGCGGCCAGGCCGACCGCGATGCCACCCACGCCCCCCAGGGCCAGCAGGCCACCGATCTGGAAACCCAGGGTCTGGGCCACCGTGATGGTGGCCACGACGACGACGATCAGGCGGGCCAGCTTGCTCAGAGCCAGGGCGGTGGTCAGGTCGAAGGCGGGGTCCTGCGCCTGGCCGCGTGCGATGGTGTGTTCGGACGCGCGACCGATGAACTGCCAGAAGAACCAGGCCACCGTGAGCACGATGCCGATGTTGCGGGCCAGCCCGATGGTGGGGCTGAAGTCGGGCTCGGGCCAGTGGCGCTGCAGGGCGGTCGCGGCCCAGGTCAGGGCCACGATCCAGATCAGCAACTGCACGGGCCGGCGAGCGGATTCGACCAGGGCTTCGTCCCAGACGGTCTCGGAGCGCCGGGTCCAACGGAGCAACTGGTTGAAAAGGACGCGGGTGACCTGGCTCACGACCAGGGCCATCAGGAGCACGGCCAGGGTGATGGCCAGCCAGATATCGACGTTGAGAAGGTGGGCGAGGCGTTCTTGGATGGGGGTCATTCGATCGGGAAAGGCTCGGGAACGTGACGGTGCGGGCGCTTACTGGAACGCCACTTCGGCAAAGCTGCGCAGCTTGCGGCTGTGCAACTGGTCGACCCCGCCCTGGCGCAGAAGTTCGATCGCGCGGATGCCGATGCGCAGGTGCTGGTCCACGCGCTCGCGGTAGAAGTGGTTGGCCATGCCGGGCAGCTTGATCTCGCCATGCAACGGCTTGTCGCTCACGCACAGCAGGGTGCCGTAGGGCACGCGGAAGCGGAAGCCGTTGGCGGCGATGGTGGCGCTCTCCATGTCGAGCGCCACCGCCCGGCTCTGGCTGAAGCGGCGTTGCGGCGTGCTGGGCACGTTGCGCGTGGGCAGCAGTTCCCAGTTGCGGTTGTCGGTGCTGGCCACGGTGCCGGTGCGCATGATGCGCTTGAGTTCGGACGGGGGCATGCCGGTCACGTCGGCCACGGCGGTTTCCAGCGCCACCTGGATCTCGGCCAGCGCCGGGATCGGCACCCATAGGGGCAGTTCTTCGTCGAGCACGTGGTCCTCGCGCACGTAGGCGTGTGCCAGCACGTAATCGCCCAGTTGCTGGCCATTGCGCAACCCGGCGCAGTGGCCGAGCATGAGCCAGGCGTGCGGGCGCAGCACGGCGATGTGGTCGGTGATGGTCTTGGCGTTGGCGGGGCCCACACCGATGTTGACCATGGTGAGGCCGCTGCGGTCGGCGCGCAGCAGGTGGTAGGCCGGCATCTGGGGCAGGCGCGGCAAGGCCTTGCCCAGCGCGTCGATGGCCTCGGCGCCCAGGCCGGTGCGGCGCGTGATCAGGTTGCCGGGCTCCACGAAGGCGATGTAGTCGCTCGCCGGGTCGGCCATCTCGGCGTGGCCCAGGCGGATGAATTCGTCGATGTAGAACTGGTAGTTGGTGAACAGCACGAAGTTCTGGAACCACTCGGGCGCGGTGCCGGTGTAGTGGCGCAGGCGCTGCAGCGAGTAGTCGACGCGCGCGCCGGTGAACAGGGCCAGTGGCAGGGGTTCGCCGGGCGCGGGTTCGTGCGTGCCGTTGGCGATGCCATCGTCCATCACCGCCAGGTCGGGCAGGTCGAACACGTCGCGCATCAGGGCGCGCCGCGCGGCATCCATCTCGCCTTCGACGTGGTCGTGTTCGGCAAACGAGAAGTGGATGGGGATCGGCTGGGCGCTGATGCCCACTTCGAGCCGGCCGCCATGGTTGGCCATGAGCAGCCGGAACTGCTCCAGGTAATAGTCGGCAAACAGGTCGGGGCGGGTCAGCGTGGTTTCGTATCGGCCCGGCCCGGCCACGAAGCCGTAGCTCAGGCGGTTGTGCAGGCCCGCCTCCTGGCGCGAGACGCTGTGCGAGTGCAGGCGCACGAAGGGGTAGCAGGCGCGCACGCGCTGGTCCTCGAAGGGCCGGCCGGCGACGAACTCCCGCAGCGCCGCGCGCAGGAAGCCGATGCTCTGGTCGTACAGCCGCTGCGCCTGGGCCAGTGCGGCGGCGGGGTCTTCGAAGAACTGGGGCGCGGTGAATTCGGGTGTCTGGTGCATGGGCTTATTGTCGTGTGGGTGGTGTCTGCACGGGCTCGCCCGGCGCGCGGGGCAGTTTCCAGAAAGCCAGGCCGCCGAGCACCAGCATCAGGCTCATGGTGGCCAGGGCGGCGGACAACGGATCGAGGCCAGCCGCGGGTGCCAGCGTGGCGGCCAGGCCGCTGAGCCACTGCATGAGCGAGATGCCAAGGAACATCGCCATGGTGAACAGCGACAGAGCCCGTCCGCGCGCCGCAGCAGGGTAGGCGCCGTGCACGTAGCCGTATTGCAGCAGCCCGTAACCGGACAGCAGGCCATAGACGATGGGCAGCGCCACGTCCAGCCAGAGGCTGTGGGTCAGGGCCATGCCCATCAGCAGCGTGGCCGCCGCGAGCGAAAAACCGATGAGCCAGTGCACGCGCCGCTCGCCGCCGGGGTCGATGCGGCCGAACACGGCCGGGCTGAGCATGCTGCCCAGCGTCACCAGCAGGGCGACGTTGCCGCTCTGCACCAGCGTCAGGCCGTGTCGTTCGATCAGCACCGGGCCCAGCCACAGGCCGCGCAGCGTGATGAAGCCGGCGTACGCGACCGCCGCGTAAAGCACCAGTCCGGCCGTGTGCGGCAGCCGGAACAGGTCAAGCAGCCCGCCGAAGGCCTGCTTCAGCTGGGGGCGTGCAATCGGCGCCTGCACGGAGTGCGCGCCGAGCGAGCGCTCGCGCACGCGCCAGAAGATGGCCAGCCAGGCGGCGATGCCCAGCAGCGCCAGCACCCCGAACGACCAGCGCCAGGACGAGATTTCGATCATGGCGGCCAGTGGGGTGGCGGTCAGCAGCACCCCGAGGCCGCTCAGGCTCATGATCAGCCCGGAGGTGGGCGTGAACCGCTCGGGGCCGAAGTGGCGCGCAATGAACACCGTGCACACCAGGAAGGCGGGCGAGCAGCCGGTGCCGATGAGCACCTGGCCCAGCAACAGGACCTGAAAGCCGGGAGCCAGGGCAGACACCACGGCACCCAGGATGGCCACGGGGAAGGCGGCCAGGATGGTGCGGCGCACGCCGAAGACGTCGATGGTCACCCCGAACACCAGTTGCATGATGCCGAAGGAGAAGTGGAAGGCTGCGGCCCACAGCCCCAGTTGCTGGTTGGACAGCGCCAGTTCCTGCGCCAGCGGCGGGCCCATGATGGCCGCGACCGTGCGGAAGGCCTGGCTCAGGGTGAAGGCGCTGGTCAGGGCCAGCAACATCGGCCAGACCAGCCGGGAGGGAGAGGACGGGAGATTCATGCGGGATGGCCCGGGCCATGTCGGCCCTGTTGGGAACCCCGATTTTGCGGGTGTTCCCGCGGTCTTGCCGGGCCTTGGCCGATACTCCATCTCCTGCCCCGCCGGTCCTCACAAAAAAATGCGCTCATCGTCCCCCGCCAGCACTGCGGTGCTGCCCGACAGCCCGGCCCATGCCCGGCCCGACTCCCGTTCCGATTGGGCCACGCTGGCCCGGCTGCTGCCCTACCTGTGGGGCTACAAGTGGCGCGTGATGGCCGCCCTGGCGTTCATGGTCGCGGCCAAGGCGGCCAACGTGGGGGTGCCGCTGCTGCTCAAGGAACTGGTCGATGCCATGAGCATCGCGCCCGGCAGCGCCCAGGCTTTGCTGGTGGTGCCCGTGGGGTTGTTGGTGGCCTATGGGCTGCTGAGGCTGTCCACCAGCGTGTTCACCGAGCTGCGCGAACTGGTGTTTGCCAAGGCGACCGAGGGGGCCACGCGCAGCATCGCCCTGCAGGTGTTCGGCCACCTGCACGCGTTGTCGCTGCGCTTCCATCTGGAGCGCCAGACCGGTGGCATGACGCGCGACATCGAGCGCGGTACCCGCGGCGTGCAGCAGCTCATCTCGTACTCGCTCTACAGCATCTTTCCCACCCTGATCGAGGTGGTGCTGGTGCTCACGCTGCTGGGCACGAAGTTCGACATGGGCTACGTGTGGATCACGCTGGCGGCCTTGGTGGTGTACGTGGGTTTCACGGTGTCGGTGACGGAGTGGCGCACCCGTTTCCGCCGTGAAATGAACGAGCTGGAGTCGCGCAGCCAGACCCGGGCCATCGACTCGCTGCTGAACTACGAGACCGTCAAGTACTTCAACAACGAGGCCTTCGAGGCCCACCGCTACGACGAGGCGCTGGAACGCCTGCGCAAGGCCCGCCTGAAAAGCCAGACCACGCTGTCGATGCTCAATGCCGGGCAGCAGATGCTGATCGCCGTGGCGCTGGTGGCCATGCTCTGGCGCGCCACACAGGGGGTGGCCGCCGGCCACATGACGCTGGGGGACCTGGTCATGATCAATGCGTTCATGATCCAGCTGTACATCCCGCTGAATTTCCTGGGTGTGCTGTACCGGGAAATCAAGCAGAGCCTGACCGATCTGGACAAGATGTTCACGCTGCTGGAAAAGGAGCGCGAGATTGCCGACGCGCCGGACGCGCGGCCGTTGCGCCTCGACGGGCCGCCGGCGGTGCGTTTCGAGCAGGTGCGCTTCGGCTACGAAGCCGGGCGCGAGATCCTGCACGGCATCAGCTTCGAAATCCCGGCCGGCGAGACGGTGGCGGTGGTCGGTCCCTCGGGGTCGGGCAAGTCGACGCTGGCGCGGCTGCTGTACCGCTTCTATGACATCGACGCCGGCACCATCACCCTGGCCGGGCAGGACATCCGGCAGGTGACGCAGGCCAGTCTGCGTCAGGCCATCGGCATCGTGCCGCAGGACACGGTGCTGTTCAACGACACGATCGAATACAACATCCTCTACGGTCGCCCGGATGCCGGGCACGACGCGGCGGTGGCGGCGGCGAAGGCCGCCCACATCCACACCTTCATCGACAGGCTGCCGCAGGGGTATGGCAGCATGGTCGGCGAGCGGGGACTCAAGCTGTCGGGCGGGGAGAAGCAGCGCGTGGCCATTGCCCGCACCCTGCTCAAGAACCCGCCGGTGCTGATTTTTGACGAGGCCACCTCGGCGCTGGACTCGGCCAACGAGCGGGCCATCCAGGCGGAGTTGCAGCGCGTGGCGCAGGGCAAGACGGCGCTGGTGATCGCGCACCGGCTGTCCACGGTGGTGGACGCGCACCAGATCCTGGTGCTGGAGCATGGCCACATCGTGGAACGTGGCACGCACCCGCAACTGCTGGCGCTGGGTGGCGTGTATGCGGGCATGTGGGCACTGCAGCAGAGCGGTCGCGATGCGGCAACCGCCCCGGAGCCCGTGCCCGCGGCGGCTCAGCCGTCGAGCACGGCCTGAACGGCTTCCAGGTACAGCCGCTCCATCGCGTCGACGGGTGGCAGTGTCGCCGCCCGCTCGCGCAGGCGGCGGGCTTCCGCTTCGGCGGCGGCGCCGTCGAGCATGACCAGGCCCTGTGCGCATTCGTGCAGCGTGACGGGGGATTCGGGTTGCAGGGCCAGAGCCTGGCTGTAGTGCAGACGGCCCAGCGATTTGCGCGCGCCGTGCGTCATGCCGCCGATCAGCTCGCCGACCTTGTCAATCACTTCGGCGTGAAAGTTCGCCAGCGCCAGGTGGGCGTCGGCATGGGCGGGCGCCAGCGCGACCGTGCGCTCCAGGCTGCTGCGCACGCGACCGCCCAGGCCCCGGGCCAGCGCTTTGGCCACGCTCACGCCCTGGCTGTAGCGCCCCAGGGCATGGCCCTGCCAGTACCAGCCGGCCGGCTGCTGCGGCGCCAACTCCTGCTGGCGGCGGGCACGCTCGGCAACGTCGAGCAGCATGACCAGCCGGCGGGGCTCGCTGGGCTCGACATAGATGGCCTGCATGCAGGTGGCCTTGTGCGACAGCGACAGGCCGGGCGTCCCCAGCGCCAGACCGGCGCGTGCGGCGGCCTCGAAACGGCCCTGGTGGTAGAGCACCCAGGCTTGCAGCAGGGCGGGGTCATCGGGCAGGGGTTCGGCGTCGCCGCCGTGCAGGCGCGGCCACAGCCGCACCACGTCGTCGGCTTCGAGCGCGGTGCGCGCTGGGGCAGGGCAGGCTGGCCAGGATTCGGAGACGGTGGCTTCCATCAGGCGGTTTCCTCCCGTTCGGTCGACGCGGTTGCAGGGCGGTAGGCGTCGGCCAGTTGGCGCAGGTGTTGGCGCTGCGCGGGTTCGAGGTAGGGGGTGAGCTGGTGCAGCACGTGCCAGGCCCCGCGCCACAGGGCCTGCCCGGCGTGTTCGGGCTCCAGTGCTTGTCGGGGAGCGCGCACGAATTCAAAGCTCAGCCAGTAGGTGAGCAGCACCACCATGCTGTCGGCGGTCGGGGCCACCTCGCGGCTGTCCATGTCGACCGCACCGTGCAGGCCCATGTGTGTGAGCATGCCGCGCAGGGCACGGGTTTTGTGGGCAATGACGCCCTGCAGACGGGTTTCCAGCAGTCGGTTGCGCGACAGCAGGTCGTTGAGGTCGCGGTACAGGAAGCGATGCTCCCAGAGGGTCTCGAACAGCGTGTGCAGGAAGAACCAGGCGTCTTCCACGTCGCGCACGCCGCCCGCTGCGTCGAGCACCGGCGTCAGCGCACGCTCATACCGCTCGAACAGGGCGTTGACCAGTTCGTCCTTGGCCGGGTAGTGGTAATACAGGTTGCCGGGGCTGATGCCCAGTTCGTTGGCGATCAGCGTGGTGGAAACATTGGGCTCGCCGAAGCGGTTGAACAGGACCAGCGTGGTTTCCAGAATGCGCTCGGCTGTTCGGCGAGGGGCTTTTCTGGGCATGGCTTGTCTCCGCAGTCTCCATGGTGGCCGGTCGGCGACGTGCTGGCACGCCGGGCGCTGACCAATGGGTTGGGGTGCGCCATCGTGGGCACCTCTTGCGGATCAGTGTAGACCACTGGGACGCGCTGGCATGCTGCGATGCAGCATGCCAGCGCCCTGGCGAACGACGCTGGCCGGGTCAGTTGGCGTCGGGATCCACACCGGTTTTGGGGCCTGCGGCTTTGCGGGCGGCCGGGCGTTTGCGGGCCGGAGCCGGCGACCGGGGGGTGCCCGGCGTGGAGGGCTGTGCCTGGGCGAGGCGCTCGACCTGCTGGCTCAGCGCTTCGATGCGTTCGGCCAGGGCATCGATGTCCCGGGCCGCCGGCACCCCGAGCTTGCGCAGCGCCTTGGCCACGCGGTCCTCGAACAGGTTTTCCAGCTTGTCCCATTGCCCGGCAGCGCGGTGGCTGAATTCACCGGCCAGGGCGTTGGCGCGCTGGGTGGCTTCGGCCATGCGCTCTTCGGCCAGGGCATGGGTTTTGCGCTGCATGCTCAACCCTTCGTTGACCAGGCTTTCGAAGGCCTTGCTGCCTTCGGCCTGGGCCTTGGCGAAGGCGCCCAGGCCCGCCAGCCAGATCTGCTGGGCCGAATCGCGGATGTGGTGGGCGGTGTCTGCGGCGTCAGGGGGCGGGGTTTTGCGCGTGACCATGATCGGGTTCCTTGAGTGAGGAGGAGAACGGCCCGGAAACTGTAGGCCGCGCGGCACGCTCGCGGTAGGGGCCGGGGTCTAAACGTCCGCTGCGAGAGCGTTGTCCGAGGGGGCCGCCAGTTCGGCCACGCCCGCGAAAAGGGCCTGCCGCGCGTGCACGATGAGAGGGGCACAGTCGGCGTTGGTCCAGATGCTGTGGGCTGGCACCGGCCCGCAAGGCAGGGCACGGCAGCGAACGCTGGCCTGCGGGCAGGCCTGTTCCAGCAAGGCCTGCAGCACGTTGATGCCGGGATCAGGGGGGGCGCTGGTACAGAGATCGAGCCAGAGCACGCGCCGGGCATGCCGGCCATGCGCCTGCAGGATATGAAGCCAGAGCCCGGTGAGCGATCCGCTGGCAGCGGTTTCGGCCGGTGCCGGCCGGGGCGGGCGCTGGAACGAGCAGGCCTCGGGGTCGAGCGCGTGCACGTACAGCACCGCGACGCCCGCCGTGTGGGTCTGTTCGCGCCAGGCGGCGTCGTGCAGGGCAAACACCTGGACGCCCGATCCGACCCGCCCATCGGGGCCGTGACGGCCACTGCTGAGGATCAGCAGCGCGCCCGCGTCGGATGCGCCGTCCCGCGCCGTGTCGATGGCCAGGGTCTCGCCATCGGCGCCCATCCCGGGCAGCGGATGGCTGCCCAGGGCTGTGCCGGCGGTGGCGGCCGCTTCGAGAAACTGCACACGGGCCCGCGCGTAGGCGGGGGCAAAAGCGGCCGCCGGTCCGATCATGCGGACGGGGGGCGTGGCTGCCCCAGCCAGGTTTCGGCCAGCCGCACCCAGTAGGTGGCGCCGAGCGGGATCAGGTCGTCGTTGAAGTCGTAGTGCGGGTTGTGCAGCATGCAGGGGCCGACGTCGTGGCCACCGCCCTCGTAGGCGGCGCGGTGCGCGCCGTCGCCGTTGGCGATGAACAGGTAGCAGCCCGGCCGCTCCTGCAGCATGAAGGCGAAATCCTCGGCGCCCATGGTCGGCTCCTGCACCAGCACCTGGTCATCGCCCACGATGTCGGCCAGCACGCGGCGCGCGAACGCCGTCTCGGCCGGGTGGTTGACAGTGGGCGGGTAGTTGCGGCGGAAGTGGAACTCGGCGCGGGCGCCGAATGCGGCGGCGGTGTGTTCGGCAATTTCGCGCATGCGCCGCTCGATGAGGTCGAGCACCTCGAAGGTGAAGGTGCGCACCGTGCCCTGGATCTCGCAGCTGTCGGGTACCACGTTGGTGGCCTCGCCAGCGTGGATCATGGTCACGCTGATCACGCCGGCGTCCACCGGTTTCTTGTTGCGCGTGATGATGGTCTGGAAGGCCTGCACCATCTGGCAGGCCACCGGCACCGGGTCGATCCCGTTGTGCGGCAGTGCCGCGTGCGAGCCCTTGCCCCGGATGGTGATGCGGAATTCGTTGCTCGACGCCATGACCGGCCCCGGGCTGGCGGCGAAGCTGCCGACCGGCATGCCCGGCCAGTTGTGCATGCCGAACACGGCCTCGACCGGGAACTGCTCGAACAGGCCGTCCTGGATCATTTCGCGGGCGCCGCCACCGCCTTCTTCGGCCGGCTGGAAGATCAGGTAGACCGTGCCGTCGAAGTGCCGGGTTCTGGCCAGGTGCTGGGCCGCGGCCAGCAGCATGGCGGTGTGTCCGTCGTGGCCGCAGGCGTGCATCTTGCCGGGCTCGGTGCTGGCGTGGGCGAAGGTGTTGAGCTCGGTCATGGGCAGCGCGTCCATGTCGGCCCGCAGGCCGATGGCCCGGCCACTGGCGCCGCCATCGCGGCCATGCACGGTGCCGACCACGCCGGTGGTGCCCAGGCCCCGGTGCACCGAGATGCCCCATTCGGTGAGCTTGGCGGCCACCAGATCGGCGGTGCGCACTTCCTTGAAACAGAGTTCGGGATGGGCGTGCAGATCGCGGCGCAGGGCGGTCATGCTGGCCGCTTCGGTGAGGAGGGAGTCGATGAGCTTCATGGTCGTTCGGCGTTCGGGCGGTGCGCCCCGGCGCACCGCAATGGCTGGCGCAAAGCCATGGTAGCGAAGATGGCGCTCAGGCGCACCTTTTCGCCCCGCAGGCGGGGCTGCTATCCTGCCACGGACCTGTTTTCCCGGTGCCCCATGACCCCATCCGCCAACCCGCCCTCCGATGCCGTCCAGGTGCTGGGCGCCTGCCCGCACGACTGTCCAGATACCTGCGCCCTGCTGACCACGGTCGAAGGGGGCGTGGCCCGGCGTGTGCAGGGCAATCCGGCCCACCGGCACACCGACGGCGCCCTGTGCACCAAGGTGTCGCGCTACCCCGAGCGCACGTACCACCCCGAGCGCCTGCTCACACCGCTGCGCCGCAGCGGCCCCAAGGGCAGCGGCCAGTTCGAGCCCGTGAGCTGGGACGAGGCGCTGGACGACATCGCTGCCCGCTTGCGCGCCATTGCCGCCCGCGACCCCCAGGCCATCCTGCCCTACAGCTATGCCGGCACCATGGGGCTGGTGCAGGGCGATGGCATGGCGGCCCGCTTCTTCCACCGCCTGGGGGCGTCGCTGCTGGACCGCACCATCTGCGCGTCGGCGGGAGGTGAAGCCCTGGTGCAGACCCTGGGCGGCAAGGTGGGCATGAAGGTGGAGCATTTCGCCGAATCGAAGCTGATTCTGGTCTGGGGCAGCAATTCCATCGGCTCCAACCTGCATTTCTGGCGGCTGGCCCAGAAGGCCAAGCGCGACGGCGCCCGGTTGGTCTGTATCGACCCGCGCCGCACCGAAACCGCCGACAAGTGCCACGAGCACATCGCCCTGCGGCCAGGCACCGACGCCGCGCTGGCGCTGGCGCTGATGCACGAGCTCATCACCCACGACTGGCTCGATCACGATTACCTAGAACGCCACACCCTGGGTTGGGACGCGCTGCGCGAGCGTGCCCTGCAATGGCCGCCCGAGCGCACCGCCGAAATCTGTGGCGTGCCGGTGGCGCAGATCCGGCAGCTGGCGCACGACTACGGCACCACGAAGCCGGCCGCGATCCGGCTGAACTACGGCATGCAGCGGGTGCGCGGCGGCGGCAACGCGGTGCGCGCCATTGCCTGCCTGCCCGCCCTGGTGGGCGCCTGGCGCCACCGTGCCGGCGGACTGCTGCTGTCGGCCTCGGGGTATTTCCCAGCGCAGCGGGCCGCGCTGCAGCGGCCCGACTTGCTGGCGGGGCGCACGCCGCGCACCATCAACATGAGCACCATCGGAGACGCCCTGCTGAGCGAGGCTTCGACCGGCTTCGGCCCGAAGATCGAGGCGCTGGTGGTCTACAACAGCAATCCGGTGGCGGTGGCACCCGAATCGGCGAAAGTGGTGCAGGGCTTTGCGCGCGAGGACCTGTTCACGGTGGTGCTGGAGCATTTCCAAACCGATACCGCCGATTACGCGGATTACCTGCTGCCCGCCACCACCCAGCTGGAGCACTGGGACATCCACGCCAGCTACGGCCACACCGATGTGCTGCTCAACCGCCCGGCGATTGCCCCCGTGGGCCAGGCGAAGGCCAACAGCGCGGTGTTTCGCGCCCTGGCCGAGCGGCTGGGTTTCGACGAACCCTGTTTCGCCGACAGCGACGAGGCCATGTGCCGGCAGGCCTTTGGCGACGCGGTGAACTTCGACACCTTGCTGTCGCAGGGGTTTGCCACGCTGCCCGTGCCGGATGCGCCCTTCGCCGACGGCGGCTTTCCCACACCCTCCGGCCGTTGCGAGTTCTTCAGCGCACGCCTTGTGGCCCAGGGGCTCGACGGCCTGCCCGACCACCTGCCCAACCACGAGGTCGCGGGCAGCGACCCGCGCCATCCGCTGGCGATGATCTCACCGCCCGCACGGCATTTCCTCAACTCGACTTTCGTGAACGTGCAGAGCCTGCGCAGCGTGGAGGGCGAACCCTTGCTGGAGCTGCATCCCGACGACGCGGCCCCGCGCGGCATCGACAGCGGGCAGATGGTGCGCGTGTTCAACGCCCGGGGCGAATACCGCTGCAAGGCCGACGTGTCGACGCGGGCCCGGCCCGGGGTCGTCAACGGTCTGGGCATCTGGTGGCGCAAGCTCGGGCCCGACGGCACCAACGTCAATCAGCTCACGAGCCAGCGCCTGACCGATCTGGGCCGGGCACCGGTGTTCTACGACTGCCTCGTCGAGGTGGAGCGGGCGTGAGCCTGTGGCACCGTGTCGGGGTGGGGCGGCGCCGGCTGGCCCTGGGGGTGGCGGCAGTCCTGCTCGCCGGGTGTGCCTCGACCGACGCCGGGCTGGGGTATTACTGGCAATCGGTCACCGGCCATTGGCAACTGATGCGCTCGGCCCGCCCGGTGGCCGACTGGCTGGCCGATGAGCACACGCCGCCGGCCTTGCGGCAAAAGCTCGCCACGGCGCGCGACATCCGCCGCTTTGCGGTGACCCAGCTGGCCCTGCCCGACAACCGCAGCTACACCCGCTATGCCGACCTGGGCCGCCGTGCCGCGGTGTTCAACGTGGTCGCCGCCCCGGCGCTGTCGCTCCAGCTCTGGCAATGGTGTTTTCCGGTGGCGGGTTGTGTGGGTTACCGCGGCTACTACGACGAGGCTGCTGCGCAGGCGTTTGCGGCTTCGCTGCCGGCGGACATGGATGTGGCCGTGTACCCGGTGCAGGCCTACTCCACCCTGGGCTGGCTCGACTGGTTCGGTGGCGACCCGCTGCTCAACACCTTCATCGGCTACCCCGACGGCGAACTGGCCCGGCTGGTGTTTCACGAACTGGCGCATCAGGTGGTGTACGTGGCGGGCGACATGGCGTTCAACGAGTCGTTTGCCACGGCGGTCGAGCGCCTGGGGGGTGAGCGCTGGCTGTCCCGGGAGGCCAGCCCGGCCACCCGCGCGGCCTACGAGCAGTTCGACCGCCGCCGCCAGGCGTTCCGTGCGCTCACGCTGCACACGCTCGAGCAACTGGCGGCGGTGTACGCCCACAGCGCCCTGTCCGAGTCCGGCCAGCGTGCGCGCAAGGCCGACGTGATGGCCGAATTCCGCCGCCGTTACGGCGCGCTCAAGGCCGCCTGGGGCGGGTACGCTGGCTACGACGCCTGGGTGGCACAGGCCAACAATGCCCTGTTCGGCGCCCAGGCCGCCTACGACCAATGGGTGCCGGCGTTCGAGGCGCTGTTTGCGCGCGAGGGCAGCGACTTTGCGCGCTTCTATGCCGCGGCCAAGGCGCTGGCGGCCGAACCCGCCGCCCAGCGGCAGGCGGCTTTGCAGGCGCTCATGCCAGCGCTGTCAGCGGAGCAGCCGGATCGCGACGGCGCGGCGCCGCGCTGATCAGCTCAGCGATTCGATCAGGTCGATGTAGCGCTGCATGGCGTCGTCGGCCGACGTGCCCTTGACGCTGTTCCAGGCGTCCCACTTGGCGCGGCCGACCATGTCACCGAAACCGGGCTTCTTTTCGGTGACGTCACCTTGTGTGGCCTGCTTGTAGAGGCCATAGATCTTCAGCAGCGTGGCGTTGTCCGGGCGTTCGGACAATTTCGAGGAGTTGGCGACGGCGGCTTCGAAGCGGGCGGTGAGGTCGGACATAAACGGTTCTCGAAGAAAAAGATCGGCAGCCCAGGATGGGCGGCCACACGGCAAAGGGAATGTTGGGCGGGACTGGGGGGAGCAGCCTGTGCTCACACCGCCATTTTCAGCACCGGCAGGCGTTGCTGGGCAATCTCCAGCAGGCCGTCGAAGATCAGGCTTTCGACCAGTTCGCAAGGAATGGACATGCTGGGGGCCATTTTCCAGCCCGCGCCGCCGGTCATGTAGACCTTGGGTTCTTCGTGGCTGTGCTGACGCAGGTTGTCCACCATGCGCTGCACCGCCCCCGCGATGGCAAACGTGCCGCCGCTGGTCAGGGCGTCGCTGGTGTTGGTGGGAAAGTCGCACACCTCCCCGGTGGGGACGTGCAGGCCGGCCGTGCCGGATTCGAGCGCGCGCAGCATGATGCCGTGGCCCGGCAGGATGATGCCGCCCAGGAAGCGGCCATCAGCGTCGATGGCTTCCACCGTGACCGCCGTGCCCACCATCACCACCACGCAGGGCCGGGCAGGGCCCTGGCCCAGCAGGCGGTGGCGGGCGCCGATCATGGCGACCCAGCGGTCCGAGCCCAGCCGGGCGGGATGGTCGTAGCCGTTGACGAGGCCGGCCTCTTCGTTGCTGGACACCACCCATTGGGGCGTGACGTCCCAGATCTCGAGCTGCTCCTGCACCCGCTGCCGGACGGCGTCGCCCGCCACGACGCAGCCGATCACATGGTCGGGCGGCGACAGGGTGCTCCAGTCACCCTCGGCGAGCTTGTCGATGTTCTCCAGGAACTGCGCGCCGTGGGCCAGCAGGCGCGCGCCGGGTCGGGGGGCTTCGTAGAGCGCCCATTTCAGGCGCGTGTTGCCGACATCCAGGGCCAGAAAAGTCATGCGGGCATTATGACGACGCGGAATCCTGTGCTGTGTTGCGATGCAGCATGAATCCGGATCGTGGTTCAGGGTTCAGATCAGGCCGAGCCAGCAGGCACGCTGGATGGCGGCGAGCTTGCTGTCGGTGCGCAGCTTGGTCATGGCGTTGGCCAGGTGGTAGTTGACCGTGCGTTCCGAGCAGTCCATGCGGGCAGCGGTCTCCCGCGCCGTCAGGCCCTCGAAGGCCAGGAACAGGCTTTCCCGCTCCCGGGGACTCAGGCTCAGTCGCTGCTCGGCGATGGCGCGCTTGAGCAGTGGCCAGATGTTGTAGGCCGACCAGGCCAATGCGGCGGCATCGTTGCGCGAGCCGAACAGCCGCGAACTGAACATGAAGCACTCGAAGGCACGGCCGGCCGGTAGGCAGAACGCCACCCGTACCAGGGTCTGGTAGCCGTGGGCGAGCCACATGCGCCGCCAGCGCCCACCGTGCTCGGAGGCTGCGGCCTTGGATATCTCCTGCCAGACCACCAGCGGGGCATCGCTTTCACGCCAACTGGCCCCGAAGTCGCGGCTTTCGGCCAGGTCGTTGGCGGGTGCATGCATGCGGGGCGGGTGCACCGCGAGCACCTCGCGCTCGTCCTGGCCGCCAAAGGGGTTGGGCCCGAGCACGACCAGCGCTTCCACGCCCTGTTCGTGCAGAGCGCACACCCAGTCGGCGAGGATGGCATCCACCCCCACACTGTCAAAGTTGACAGGGAGTGTCATGGGTGTGTCCTTCGCAATCCGGGGACAATGGGCGACAGACTACCCCGAACCACGCCGGCGCCAGGAGGTAGGTGATCGCAGGAGAACATGTGTCGTTGGACCGTCTTAGGCTGAAAAGCGCCAAAGCGCGGATTCGTCAGTGGCTGATGGATGAAGTCATCCACGCACCGCTGGAGCCGATTTTGCACCCGTCTCCGGCGCGTTTGCGCTGGGCGGGTCTCTCCATTTTGCTCGGACATCTGCTTTTTCACCATGTCTGGACGGTTTATTTCCCACAACCCTACGAAAGTGTGCCGCTGCGGATGGTTGGGGCGAGCCTTGGCGTGCTGTTCTTCTGGCCGGGCCTCTACAAGGACATTGGCTCGCGCACCAGCGCCTGGGTGTTCTCGCTGGTGTGCTGGATCACCCTGCCGGCGATGTTCTTCTGGATGTACTGGATGAACGGGGGCAACGGGGTCTGGCTGGCCAGTGTGAGCGCGATGGTGCTGATCTATTACCACCTCACCGACTGGCGCCTGGCCTCTCTGGGCATCGTGGTGGCCCTGGCTGTCAGCGCCTGGCTGGCCTGGCTGGTGGCCCCGGTGGAGACCACATTTGCCCGCATCCCGCCCGAGAGTGTCTGGGTCATCGGTTTTTCGCTCGGGACGGCGCTTTTGTTGGGGCTGTCCAGCGCCAATCTGCGGCGCACGCGGCTGTTGAACACCCTCAGCACCATGGGTGTGATGGCGCACGAGCTGCGCACACCGCTGGCCACGGTGCACCTGATGGGCGACGTGTTGCGCAATCTTGCCCAGCACGACGTGCCGGAGGGAAAACGCAAGAAGCTGGAAGAACTCAGCATGCGGCTGCACAACCTCGTGCGCAGCATGAACCGGCAGATCGATACCCAGATCGCCAATGCGCAATTGCAGCGCCTGCCTGGCGAAAAGGCCGCCATCGGCGCGGGCGATCTGGTGCACGACGTGATCCAGCAATATCCCTACCGCACAACCAAGGAACGCGACTGTGTGCAGGTGCAGGTGCAAAATGACTTCGTTTTCGAGGGGTCCCGTGCGTTGCTGTCCCAGGTGCTGAGCAATCTCGTCAAAAACGCCCTGCATTCGCTCGCTTCTTCGGGGCGCGCGCCGCAACCGGGCGATCTGCGTCTGGACGTGGGGATTCACCGAGGCATGGGGCGCATCGCCGTCTCCGACGAAGGGGTGGGCATTCCGCACGAAAAGCAGCAGCGCATCTTCGAACCCTTTTACTCCACCCAGTCCGGCGTCGGCAGTGGTCTGGGACTGACTTTCTGCAAAAACGTCGTGGAGGCGGCGGGCGGCAAACTCAGCGTGCATTCGGAGCCTGGCTTCGGCGCTGTGTTCATGATCGACGTGCCTCTCGACAGCCGTTGACCGGGTACCGCAAGCCCTTATCAGCCATGGCCCTCACGATACCCCTGATCCAGCGACCGGGCAGCATCCTGTTCCTGGACGATGATCCCGATTACCTTGACATGCTGGGCATGGTCATGCCTCCCCAGTGGCAGATCGGCCTGTACGCACGTCCCACGGCGTTCTGCGAACGCATGCGCGACGAGCCCTCGCTCTGGGAGGCGGACGCTGCCCGGCAGACCCAGATCATCGAACGCTGGCGGCAAGGGCGACCCCTGCTGCCGCAGATGCTGGATTACTGGGCGCTCAATCCGGGGCGCTACCAGTTGGCCCAGGTCTGCGTGGTGGACTACGCCATGCCCGGCACCAATGGGCTGGCGGTGCTCAACACCCTGCTGGACTGGCCGGGCGCCCGGGTTCTGCTGACCGGGCAGGCCGATGAGCAGGTGGCGATCCAGGCCTTCAACAGCGGGCTGATCGACCGCTTCATCCCCAAGCAGTCCGACGACATCACCCGCCGTCTGCTGGAGACGCTCGAAAAACTGGCCCATGCGCCCCATCCCCGGCTCAACACGCTGTGGCGGGGCGTGTTGCAGCCGCTCCAGCATTCGCTGTTGCAGATCCCTTCGGTGGCCCGCCAGTTGCAGGACCACGCGCGCAAACGCTGGGTGGAATACGTGGTGCTGGGCCAGCCCTTCGGCGTGTTGGGCGTGGATGCCGAGGGGCGCTGCGAATGGCTGCAGCTCGAACTCGCCTCGCAACTGGGCGATCTGGCCGAGCTGGCCAGCTCGGCCGGCGCCGGGCTGGACGTGGTCCGCGCGATTCGCAACGCGCGCCTGCTGGCCGCCGTGGAGATGCAGCAGCAGTTGCAGCTGGGCGGCGCCATCCGCACGGCCGAGGCGATTGCCGTCGGGGACGACGGTCTGCTGCTCGCGGCGGTTTTTCCCCTGTCGCCGGCCGACATGCCCCAGCCCATTCCCGCTTACCGCCAGGTGCTGGAGGCGCAGAGCGACCGCCAGATTCTGGACGTCTGAACCCGCTCAGGCGCGGGTGCGCAGGCGGCGCGCGATGGGCCACTCCCAGGGTTTGACGATGTGGGCGATCTCGCGCGCCACCGCGAAGAAGTGCTCCAGTTCGGCCTCGGTCAGCGCGGCGTGCAGCGTCAGGCGCACCATGGTGCGGTTCTTGGCCGTTGCCGGCGCGCAGAAGACCGCACCGAAGACTGCCCGCGACTCCAGGTGGTCGCGCAGCACCATGGTGTCGGGCTCCGAGCCGGCTTCCAGCGCAATGATCTGCTCGGTGCCTTGCTGGATCGGGTAACCCATGTCGGTCAGTTCGGTGCGCACTCGACGGGTCAGCTCGGCCAGGCGTGCCCGGGCCTCGTCGGCGTCGCGGATGACATCGAGCGTGGCGTTGAGGGCTGCCACTTCGTGGGGCAGCAGGCAGGAGCTGAAAATGTTGTTGTTGCTGGTGCTGAGCACGTAGTTGCGCAGCTTGCTGGGCATGTTGAAGAAGCCTGCGCGGCCGGCGAAGGCCTTGGCCAGGCTGGCGGTGATGAAGTGCACCCGGTGGCTGATGCCCAACTGCTGGCACAGTCCGGCGCCTTGCGGGCCGTGGGTGCCCAGGGAATGGGATTCGTCGACCAGGATCATGCTGCCCGCGGCTTCGGCGATGTCGACCATTTCCAACAGCGGTGCCACCGCGCCCGTGGTGCTGTAGACGGAGTCGACGACCACCAGGCCCGGGCCGTGGCGTTCCATGGTCTTGCGCAGGCTGTCCGCGTCATTGTGCCGGAACGGGTGGATCGGCGCCCCGGCCTGTCGGGCACCCTCCCAGAGTGACATGTGGGCCAGCATGTCGATGTAGACCGGCGTCTGGGCGTCGGTGATGCATTGCAGCAGCCCCACGTTGGCGGCGTAGCCGGACTGGCAAAGGATGCCGTCGTCCTTGCCGATCCACTGGGCGAGGCGCTTTTCGAGTGCGCGTACCGGGTGCGTTTCGAGCAGGAAGGAGCCCGACTGGATGACGAATTCGGCGTCTTGCCGGATGGCTGCGGTCTGGGCCTCGATGATGCGGGGATCGCCGGTGATCGCCAGGTAGTCGTTGCCGTTCAGCCGAACGGCATCGGGGCCGGGGTCGCGGCCGTGCACGAGGGAACGCCCGCCCCAGGTGCCGTTCCAGCGCTGGATGAAGTCACGTTCGATGCGGTTGCAAAGGTGGGCGCTGAGCGCGGGATTGGCAGGGGTGTTGACGCGCGTGACCTCGAGCATTTCCATGGGGTTCTCCTGAAGGGAAAGAAAACCCCATTGAAAAAAGAAATGCGTGAAAAATCACACACACCCTGTCAGATCTGACAGGGGTGCTCACGCTTTTTACTCAAGTTTGCTGTTGGCTTTCCGATAAGCGGAGCGCTGATCGGGGCGGGCGGGTCAGTTCTGTCGCCAGGGCAGGCCGTGAAACCGCCAGCCTCCCCGGCGTCCGCGATGGGCATCGGCGTCGGGATCGCCCTCGAAGCCTTCCAGGATGTTGTAGGCCTCCAGGCCCAGTTCGGTGGCGCGCTTGGCCGCAGCGACCGAGCGCACGCCGCTGCGGCACAGCAGCACCAGCTTGCGGTCGCTGGCGGCGGCGCGCACGGCCTGGTCGAAATCCGGGTTGGGGGCCATGCCGGGCCATTGTTTCCAGGCCACGGGGAGCGCGCCGGGCACAAAGCCCACCCATTCGCGCTCGGCATCGGTGCGCACATCGACCATGACGGCATCGCCGGCCTGCACCCATTGCCAGGCAAGCTGGGGTGACACATCCCCCGCATACCCACCCAGCCCGGGGCGGGGTTGCAGCAGCAGCGCCCCGTCCGCGTCGTGCCGCAGGCCAGATGTGAGGTTGGCAGGCACCGCTTCGTCGATGCGGCGGGGTTTGGGCAGGTTCAGCGCCTCCATGAGTGCCACGAATTCGGCTTCGCTTTTGCCGGCGATGCGGGCGTTGGTGGTCTTTTCCTGGCCGATCGACGAGTGCGTGCGTCCCTGGTAATCGTGGCCGGGCCACACCGTGGTCTCGTCGGGCAAGGCAAACAGCACCTGGGTCAGGCTGCGGTACAGGTCGCTGGCGTTGCCCGACTGGAAGTCGGTGCGGCCGCAACCGTTGATCAGCAGCGTGTCGCCGGTGAACACGTGGTCGCGCCACCGGTAGCTCATGCTGCCGGCGGTGTGGCCGGGGGTGTGCAGGGCGACCAGGGTTTCGCCACCGAACTGCAGGGTGTCGCCATCCTGCAGTTGCACGGCGGCGGTGCCGATGCCGCAGCCGACCGGTGCTGCGGTGCGCGCTCCGGCCAGTTCGGCCAGTTTGCCGGCGCTGGTGATGTGGTCGGCGTGGGCGTGGGTTTCCAGCGTCCACCGCAGCTTGAGGCCGTATTCGCGCAAGGTGGCCAGATCGCGTTCGATCTGCTCGTCCACCGGGTCGATGATGACCGCGTCTCGCGAAGCCCGGTCGAACAGCACATAGGTGTAGGTGCTGGAGGCGGGGTCGAACAGCTGGATGGGCAGATGGGCCATGGTGCGTTTCGCCAGGCGGATCAGGAGAAGCGCGAGAGCATTTCGGCCACATCGTCGGCCGGCAGGTCGCCCTGGGCGATGACGCATCCGACCATGCTGAAGAACGTCTTGTCCAGGGCCTTGCGGGCCGCTGCGAGCTGCTGGGCCACCTTTTCGCACTCGGCTTCGGTTTCGATCAGCTTCTGGATGCCGCGCAACTGACCCTCCACACGCTTGAGGCGAAGAATGAGGGCTTTCTTGCGGTCGGGGTCGTGAACAGTGGTCATGGGATGGGGTGCCAGAGGTGGCAGGGTGGCGTGGATGCGCCGGGGCCAGCAGGGAGTCGGCGCCGGGTAGGCGCCTGTGTCGCCAAATTCTAGGGGGCCGGGCAAGGCCGCAGTGACAGGGAGGATACCGGGTTGTGCTCCATGGCGCTGCGGGGCGGCATGGGGTAATATTTCAAATTGACGTTTACGTAAACGTCAATCAGGCGTCAGCCCTATCGCGTTGAATGACGTCGACGATCCACCCGAGAGAGACACCATGACCGACCTGTCCGCCGACTTCAAGGCCCTGGCCAACTACCGTCCCACGAACAAGGTGCGATTCGTCACCGCCGCCAGCCTGTTCGACGGCCACGACGCCGCCATCAACATCATGCGACGCATCCTGCAGGGCATGGGCGCCGAGGTGATCCACCTGGGCCACAACCGCTCGGTGGACGACGTGGTGACGGCCGCGCTGCAGGAAGACGTGCAGGGCATCGCCATCAGCTCCTACCAGGGCGGCCACGTCGAGTACTTCAAGTACATGGTGGACCTGCTGCGCCAGCGCGGCGGTGAACACATCCAGGTCTTCGGCGGCGGCGGCGGCGTGATCGTGCCGGCCGAAATCCGCGAACTGCACGCCTACGGCGTGGGCCGCATCTACAGCCCCGAAGACGGCCAGAAGATGGGCCTGCAGGGGATGATCGGCGAAATGGTGATGCGCTGCGACCGCGACATCAGCGCCTTCGCGCCGAAAGCGCTGGGCGCCATCCAGGGCCACGGCGAAATGCAGTGGCGCGCACTGGCGCAACTGATCACGGCACTGGAGAACGGTCAGGCCGACCGGGCACTGGTCGAGGCCATACGCGCGGCCGCCGCAGGCACGTCGACGCCGGTGCTGGGTATCACCGGCACCGGCGGCGCGGGCAAGTCCAGCCTGACCGACGAACTGGTGCGCCGACTGCGGCTTGACCAGGACGATGCCTTGCGCGTGGCGGTCATCAGCATCGACCCTTCGCGGCGCAAGAGCGGTGGCGCCCTGCTGGGTGACCGCATCCGCATGAACGCGATCGGACCGTGGCAGCAGGGGCAGCGCGTCTACATGCGCAGCCTGGCCACGCGCGACACCAGCAGCGAGATCAGCGCCGCCCTGCCCGACGTGGTGGCGGCCTGCAAGGTGGCGGGCTTCGACCTGATCATCGTCGAGACCTCGGGCATCGGCCAGGGCGATGCGGCCATCGTGCCGCACGTGGACATCCCGATGTACGTGATGACACCCGAATTCGGCGCCGCCAGCCAGCTCGAAAAGATCGACATGCTGGACTTTGCCGAGTTCGTCGCCATCAACAAGTTCGACCGCAAGGGCGCGGCCGACGCGCTGCGCGACGTGGCCAAGCAGGTGCAGCGCAACCGCGAGGCCTTCACGGTCATGCCCGACCAGATGCCGGTCTTTGGCACCATGGCGGCGCGCTTCAACGACGACGGCGTGACCGCGCTCTACCAGGCACTCAAGGCGCGGCTGAGCGACAAAGGCCTGAAGCTCGCCGAGGGCCGCCTGCCGCTGGTGAGCGTGCGCCACAGCACCAACCAGACGCCCATCGTGCCGCCCGCCCGCACCCGCTACCTGGCCGAGATTTCGGACACCGTGCGCGGCTACAAGCAGAAGGCGCTGGGGCAGGCCCGCCTGGCACGCGAAGTGCAGCAATTGCAGGCTAGCGCCCGCATGCTGCACGAGGCCAACCCCGACAAGCAGAACGCGCGCAACGCCGTGCTCGGACTGGCCAGCGAGCGCGAAGCGCGGCAGGACCCTGCGGCGCGCAAGCTGCTGGCCCAGTGGCCCGGCATGCAGAAGGCCTACGCGGGCGACGAGTACGTGGTGAAAATCCGCGACAAGGAAATCCGCACTGCGCTGACCACCAAGAGCCTGTCCGGCACCACCATCCGCAAGGTCGCGCTGCCGCCCTACGAGGACCACGGCGAAATCCTGAAATGGCTGATGCTGGACAACGTGCCGGGCAGCTTCCCCTACACCTCGGGCACCTTCGCCTTCAAACGCGAGGGCGAGGACCCGACCCGCATGTTCGCCGGCGAAGGCGACCCGTTCCGCACCAACCGCCGCTTCAAGCTGGTGAGCGAAGGCATGCCGGCCAAGCGCCTGTCCACCGCCTTCGACTCGGTCACGCTCTACGGCAACGACCCCGACCTGCGTCCGGACATCTACGGAAAGATCGGCAACAGCGGTGTGAACGTGGCGACGCTGGACGACATGAAGGTGCTGTACAGCGGCTTCGACCTGTGCAACCCGACCACCTCGGTGTCCATGACCATCAACGGCCCGGCGCCGTCCATCCTGGCGATGTTCATGAACACCGCCATCGACCAGAACCTGGAGAAGTTCAAGACCGAGAACGGCCGCGAACCGACCGACACCGAGGCCGCCAAGATCAAGGAATGGGTGTTGGCCAATGTGCGCGGCACGGTGCAGGCCGACATCCTGAAAGAAGACCAGGGCCAGAACACCTGCATCTTCAGCACCGAGTTCTCACTCAAGGTGATGGGCGACATCGCCGAGTACTTCGTGCACCACGACGTGCGCAACTTCTACTCGGTCTCGATCTCGGGTTACCACATCGCCGAAGCCGGCGCCAACCCGATCAGCCAGCTCGCCTTCACGCTGTCCAACGGCTTCACGTTCGTGGAGGCGTATCTGGCGCGCGGCATGCACATCGATGATTTCGCGCCCAATCTGAGCTTCTTCTTCAGCAACGGCATGGACCCGGAATACACGGTGCTCGGCCGCGTGGCGCGCCGCATCTGGGCGGTGGCGATGAAGGAGAAGTACGGCGCCAACGAGCGCAGCCAGAAGCTCAAGTACCACATCCAGACCAGCGGCCGCAGCCTGCACGCGCAGGAAATCCAGTTCAACGACATCCGCACCACGCTGCAGGCCCTGATCGCCATCTACGACAACTGCAACTCGCTGCACACCAACGCCTTCGACGAGGCCATCACCACCCCGACCGAGGACAGCGTGCGCCGCGCCATGGCCATCCAGCTGATCATCAACCGCGAGTGGGGCCTGGCCAAGAACGAGAATCCCAGCCAGGGCGCCTTCATCATCGACGAGCTGACCGAGCTGGTGGAAGAGGCGGTGCTGGCCGAGTTCGAGAAGATCGCCGAGCGCGGCGGCGTGCTGGGTGCCATGGAGACGGGCTACCAGCGCAGCAAGATCCAGGAAGAGAGCATGCACTACGAGATGCTCAAGCACACCGGCGAGTACCCGATCATCGGCGTCAACACCTTCCGCAACCCCAAGGGCGACCCGGTGCCCGAGTCCATCGAGCTGGCGCGTTCGACCGAAGACGAGAAGCAGTCGCAGCTGGCGCGGCTGGCCGACTTCCATGCCCGCCACGCGGCGGCGGCGCCGGTTCAGCTTGCCCGCTTGAAGCAGGCGGTGATCGAGAACCGCAACGTGTTCGAGGTGCTGATGGATGCGGTGCGCTGCTGCAGCCTGGGGCAGATCACCGGGGCCTTGTTCGAGGTGGGCGGCCAGTACCGGCGCAGCATGTAAGGCAGAGGGCCCCGCCGGGGCCGGATAGTGCGGCGCGGAGGTACTCAGGGGAGCACCGAGGCGGCTCGCCGCTGCTAGACTGGTGCCACGCCATTCCGCGAGCCGTCGGTCCATCCGCCCCAGCCTTGATGCCCTCGAAACCAGAACACCGCGAAGAAAGCGGGCGGGCGCCTGTATCGGCGTTTCCGGCGGCCGGCGGGGATGCGGTGTCTCCGCTTGGACGGCGCTGGCTGCTCACCCTGGCGGGCTGCGCCATGGGCCTTCTGGTGGCGCTCTCGGCGGGCCTGCTGTGGGTGCAGCGCGGAGCAGCGCTGGACCGTGCCCGTGCCCAGGCCCATCGCGAGGTGCTGCGGCTGGCGGCCGAACTGGAGCAGTCGTTGAGGCTGGCGCAGGCCAGCATTGCCGCATCCGGCCGCGAGGTGGGGCCGGATGCGGAGGCCTTGCAGCGCCTGCACCGTCCCCTGGTGGATTCGCTCAGCCTGCCCTTTACCTGGCGCCGTTTGCCAGAGGGCGATGGGCTGGAGGCCGGTTGGCCCGCAGGCGTGTGGCAGCCCGGGCTGGCCCGGGAAGAGGCCGGGCATTGGGTGCTGCCCCTGCGCTGGCGCGACGCATCGGCGCAGCAGGACGGCACGGCGGTGTACGAGGTCGCCTTGTCGCGCGAAGCGTTGCTGGCGCGTTTTGCCTCGGAAGGGTTGCCTGCCGGGGGCAGCATGAGCCTGTTCCGGCTGGAGGACGACGGGGCCACCACGGTACTGGTCCGCCACCCGCTGGTGGCGGCAGAGCAGGGACGCCGGTTGATGGGGCATGTGGCCGATGCGGTCCGGCAGCAGGACTCCGGCGTGTTCGACGCCCAGGCGCAGATCGACGGCGTGCGCCGCATCGTCGGCTACCAGCGCCTGAACGGCGGTGCCCGGCGGCTGGTGGTGGTGTACGCCCTGCCCACACAGGGGGTGCTGGCACCGTGGAACAGTGTGCTGCCGTTGGCCGTCGCGCTGACGCTGCTGGTGGCGGCGGCTGTGGCTTATGGCGCCTGGCGTTTGGACCGGTCGCTGCAGGCGCTGCGTCGCAGCGAACTGCGCTTTCGGTTGGCGGCGTCGCAGGGCCAAGTCTGGGAATGGGATTTTGGCGAAGGCAACATCCAGCCCAGTCACGAGTTTTTTCAGTACCTGGGGTACCCCGCGCCGCCAGCCAGCCAGATGGCACAGACCTTCATGGGTCTGCTGCACCCGGAGGATGGTCCGCGCCTGCGGGAGGTGCTGTTGCGGTTTTTCAACGGTGAGCGGCACTACCGTGCCGAATTCCGGGCCCGGGACGCGCAGGGCCGTTACCGCTGGTTCGACATCCAGGGCAGCGGGCAGACCGGTGCGGATGGCCGGGTCCATTACATGGCGGGCACCATCTTTGAGGTCACCGACCGCAAGGAACTCGAAGAGGCCCAGCGCCAGACGCTCAAGCACCTGGACACGGTGGCGAACGCGGCTTCCGCCCTGTTCTGGACCACCGATGCGCACGCGCAGCCCGAGTGGGTCAACCGGGCCTGGCTGGCGTTCACCGGGCGCGAGTTGGAGGTGGAGTGCCACACGCCCTGGCTGGATGACCTGCATCCACTCGACCGAGAACGTTGTTCCGTCATTTTCGACACCGCTTTTGCGGCCCGTGAGCCCTACAGCATGGAATACCGCCTGCTGCGCCACGATGGCCAGTACCGCTGGGTGCTGGAGCAGGGGCAGCCGCGCAGCGACGCCGACAACCGCTTCATCGGGTACGTGGGCTCGTGCCTCGACGTGACCGAACTTCGCCAGGCTGAAGACACGGCGCGCGAGCGTGGCGACATTCTGGAACGGGTGTTCGGCGTGTTGCAGGACCTGCTTTTTCTTGTAGACGAGTCGGAGACCTTTGTCTTCTTCCAGGGCGGAGCCACCCACCTGCTGCACCGGCAACCCGAGGCCTTTCTGGGCCGCACCATGGCCGATGTCATGCCGGCCGATCTGGTCCAGATGATGCGCACGGCCATGCAGCGCGCGCGCCAGCACGGTACCCAGGAGGTGCAGTACCGCCTCGATGTGCCAGGCGGTTCGCGGCACTTCAGTGCCCGGCTGGCCTGGTTGCCCGGGGCGCGCCAGTGCCTGTTCCTGGTGCGGGACATCACCGAGCAGCAGGCCAGTCACCAGGCCAAGGAGCGCCTCAACGACTTCGTGTTCCTGCTGTTCCGGCTGTCCAGCCGCTTCATCAACCTGCCGCTGTCCCAGATGGACGAGGCCATCGATGCGGCCCTGGGTGACATGGGGAGCTTCGTGCGGGCCGACCGTGCCTACCTGTTCGCTTTTGATGCACAGACCGAAACCGTGACGAACACCCACGAGTGGTGCGCACCGGGTGTCGAGTCCCGGAAGGCGCGCCAGCAGCACCTGCCGATCCAGCAGTTTCCCGCGGAATACTGCGGCCATTGCCATGGTGAAAAGCTGCGGGTGCCCGATGTGCAGGCCCTGTCCCCGGGGCCTCTGCGCGACATGCTGGCCGGGCAGGGGGTGCGCAGCCTCGTGACCTTGCCGCTCATGCAGGGCGAGCTGTGCCTGGGCTTCGTGGGGCTGGAGTCGCTGGACGAGGTGCATGACCACGGCAGCGAGGAGATCACCTTGCTGGAGCTGTTTGCCCAGATGATCGTGAACATGCAGCTGCGGGTGCGGGCGGCCGAGCAGATGCGCCTGATGACCGACCAGCTCGAACAGAAAGTCGAGGAGCGGACGCGGCAGCTCAACGACAGCGTGCGGCGCCTGCAGGCCGTCAATCGCGAGCTGGAGTCCTTCAACTATTCCGCCTCGCACGATCTGCGCACCCCGTTGCGTGGCATCGAGGGGTTCAGCTCGCTGCTGCTGGAAGAGCATGCCGCGCAGCTCGACGAACAGGGCCGCGAATACCTGCGCCGCATCCAGCGGGCCACGCTGCACATGTCCCAACTGGTCAGCGACCTGCTGGCGTACTCGCGCCTGCAGCAGATGACCGAACATGTCGGCCCGATTGGCGTGGCGGCGAGCGTGCAGGCGGTGCTGCAGCCCTTCCAGGACGAAATCGCGGCGCGCGAGGGCCAGGTCACCGTGGACGTTCCCGAGGACCTGGCCGTGCGGGCCGATCCGCAGGGGCTCGCCATTGTCCTGCGCAACCTGATCGACAACGCCCTGAAGTTCACACCGGCCGACGAGGCGCCTCGCATCCGCATCGCGGCCCGCTTCGAGGGAGCGAGGGCGTTGCTGACGGTGGCCGACCAGGGCGTGGGCTTCGACATGAAGTACCACGACCGTATCTTCGGCATGTTCCAGCGCCTGCACCGCCAGGACCAGATCCCCGGCACCGGCATCGGCCTGGCGCTGGTGCACAAGGCGGTGGAGCGCATGGAAGGCCAGATCCGCGCCGAGAGCGCGCCCGGGCAGGGCGCGCGGTTCGAGATCGATCTGCCGGCGGCCTGAGCGCCGCGCAAGCGGCAGGCGGTATGGTTCGTCGCTACCATCGGTGGCGCGCCGTTTCAACCGTTCCCCGGAGGTTTTGCCATGACCACCACCGCCATCAGCCTGCTGGGCGTGCCCACCGACATCGGCGCTGGTGCACGTGGTGCCTCCATGGGGCCCGAAGCGTTGCGGGTGGCGGGCCTGCAGGCGGTGCTGGAGAGCCATGGTCTGGCCGTCGAGGACCGGGGCAACCTGCAGGGGCCGGGCAACCCCTGGCAGCCACCTGTGGCGGGCTACCGGCACCTGCCCGAGGTGTTGGCCTGGAACACCGCGCTGCACGACGCGGTGCTGGCCGAACTGCGGCGCGAGCGCCTGCCCATCGTGCTGGGGGGCGACCACTGCCTGGGACTGGGGTCGATCAGCGCCGTGGCGCGCCATTGCCGCGAAACCGGGCGCACGCTGCGCGTGCTCTGGCTCGATGCGCATGCCGACTTCAACACCGCCGAACTCACCCCCAGCGGCAACATCCACGGCATGCCCGTGGCCTGCCTGTGTGGCTACGGCCCGCCGACGCTGACGGGGCTGGGCGGGCACACCCCCGCCATCACACCCGATGCCGTGCGGCAGATCGGTATCCGCAGCGTGGACCCGGGGGAAAAACGCCTGGTGCACGAAGCCGGCCTGGAGGTGTTCGACATGCGTTACATCGACGAGATGGGCATGCGCCACACCCTGGAGCAGGCGCTCAAGGGGGTGGACGATCACACCCACCTGCACGTGAGCTTTGACGTCGATTTCCTCGACCCCGAGATCGCGCCGGGCGTGGGCACGACCGTACCGGGTGGCCCGACCTACCGCGAAGCGCAGCTGTGCATGGAAATGATCGCCGACACCGGGCGCCTGGCGTCGCTCGATGTGATGGAGCTCAACCCGGCGCTTGACGTGCGCAACCGCACCGCGATGCTGGCGGTCGATCTCATCGAAAGTCTGTTCGGCAAATCGACGCTGATGCGCAAGAAGTGAGGCTCGCGCTGGCGAGCAGGCTCAGCCTTCGCCGACGAGCTCCAGGTGTTCCACCACCGGGGGTTGGGCAAAAAACGGGCCGACGATGGCCCGCCACTGGGTGAAGGCTTCGGACTGGCGGAAGCCCACGGTGTGGTCTTCCAGCGTGGCCCAGCGGATGGTCAGCAGGTAGCGGCCGGGGCTTTCGATGCTGCGGCGGACCTGATAGCCCTGGAACCCCCGGGCCTGGGCGATCACGGTGCTGGCGCCGCGCACGATGGCGGCTTCGAATTCGGTGGCGCGGGCCGGGTCGATGCGGATGTCGGCGTGTTCAAGAATCATGGGTGGGCTGGTGGGTCGAGGGGCCCCGCAGAACCGGCGTGACCGGGCCGCTGCGGTGGCCGACTGGGGTGGATGCGCCGTCAGGCGTGGCGCGGGGAGGACGATTCCCGGATCATATCCACGGCCTTTTCGGCCATCCTGATCACAGGGGCATTGGTGTTGCCACCGACGATGGTCGGTATGGCCGAGGCATCGATCACGCGCAGGCCGTCGACGCCATGCACGCGCAGGCGGGCATCGGTGACCGCGCCCGACGCCGGGTCGGGCCCCATGCGGCAGGTGCCGACCGGGTGGTAGATGGTGTCGGCGTGGCGGCGGATGAACTGTTCGATCTGGGCGTCGCTCTGGGCATCGCGCGAGACGGCCGATTCGCGGCAGCCCCGGCTGGCCAGCGCGGGTTGCGACAGCAGGTGGCGCATCAGTTTGAAGCCGCGCACCAGCCGGGCCAGATCGTCCGGGTCCTGCAGGAAGGCCGGATCGATCAGGGGCGCGGCCTGCGGATCGGTGTGGGCCAGCCGCAGCGTGCCCCGGCTGCGCGGCCGCAGCAGGCACACATGGCAGGAATAGCCGTGGCCGAAGGCGGTCTGGCGGCCGTGGTCTACCAGCTTGCCGACCACGAAGTGCAGTTGCAGGTCGGGCACGGCCTCGTCGGACTGGCTGCGCAGGAAGGCGCCGGCCTCGGCGAAGTTGGTGGTGAGCAGGCCCGTTCGCTGGCGCCGCCATTCCCACGCGCCCTGCAGCATGCGGCCGACACCCCGGAGGCTGAGGCCGAAGAGGTCGGTGGCGCCGGGGGCATCGGCCACCAGCACCACGTCGGGGTGGTCGTGCAGGTGGGCGCCCACGCCGGGCAGGTCGTGCAGCACCGGAATGCCCAGGGCCTGCAGGTGCTCGCCAGGCCCGATGCCCGACAGCATCAGCACCTGCGGCGAGCCGAAGGCGCCGGCGCTGAGCAGCACCTCGCCGCCGGGCTTCAGGGCCAGCACCTGTTCGGCCCCGCGCCCACCCTGCGGCCGCCAGGCCACGCCGGTCGCGCGCGGGCGCCCCGCTGCCGGGTCGAACACGATGCGGGTGACCAGGGCTTCGGTGAACACCTGGAGGTTGGGGCGGTCACGGTGCGGCGTGAGATAGGCCTTGGCGGCGCTGAAGCGTTCACCGTTCTTGTGCGTCACCTGGTAGAGGCCCACCCCCTCTTGCTCGGCGCCGTTGAAGTCGGCATTGGCGGGGTGGCCGGCCTGCACGCCCGCCTGGACGAAAGCGCGGGCGAACGGGTTGGGGCTTTGCAGGTCGGCCACGTTGAGCGGGCCGCCCTGGCCGTGCCAGGCGTCGGCGCCGCGCTCGTTGTGTTCGGCACGCCGGAAATAGGGCAGCACCTCGGCCCACGACCAGCCCGGGTTGCCGGCGGCGGCCCAGCGGTCGTAGTCGGTCGGATGGCCCCGCGTGTAGATCATGGCGTTGACCGAACTGGAGCCGCCGAGCACCTTGCCCCGGGGCTGGTAGCCACGGCGACCGCCCAGACCCGGCTGCGGCGTGGTGGCGTAGCGCCAGTTGAGCTGCTGCTGGTGCGCCATGGCGGCCAGGCCCGCAGGGCAGTGGATGAGCACACTGCGGTCGGCAGGACCGGCCTCGACCAGGGCCACACGCACGGCCGGGTCTTCACTGAGCCGGCCCGCCAGCACGCAGCCGGCCGATCCACCGCCGATGATGATGTGGTCGTACATGGAAAGGGAAGATTTTGGAGGCCGGCTCCGCCGAGGCGACAGCCTGGCGGCCTGCCCGGGCCTGGCTGCGCGACAATGCGCGGTGACGGTAGCACAGGGCCGCGATTCCCGCCACCGGGCTTGCGTGTGCCGCCCCTGTGCGACCGGGACCGACCCGTTTTCAGTGCACCTATTTTCCGGAGAACCCTTCATGAGCAGCATCCAGACCGTCGGCATCATCGGCGCCGGCACCATGGGCAACGGCATTGCGCAGGCCTGCGCGGTCAGTGGCATCCGCGTCGTCATGGTCGACGTGGCGCAGACGGCGGTCGACAAGGGCCTGGCCACGGTGGCCGGCAGCCTGGACCGCCTGATCAAGAAAGAGAAACTGACCGCCGAGGGCAAGGCCGCCGCGCTGGCGCTCATCAAAGGTTCGACCAGCTACGACGACCTCAAGGGGGCACAGCTCGTCATCGAGGCCGCGACCGAGAACGAAGGCCTGAAGGTCAAGATCCTGCAACAGCTCGACGGCATCCTGGCGCCCGAGGTGATCGTCGCCACCAACACCAGCTCGATCAGCATCACCAAGCTCGCGGCGGCCACGAAGCGCGCCGACAAGTTCATTGGCATGCACTTCTTCAACCCGGTGCCCATGATGGCGCTGGTGGAGATCATCCGTGGCCTGCAGACCAGCGACGCCACGCACGACGCCGTCAAGGCCCTGGCCGAAGTCCTGGGCAAGACGCCGATCACGGTGAAGAACGCGCCCGGCTTCGTCGTCAACCGCATCCTGGTGCCCATGATCAACGAAGCCTTCTTCGTGCTGGCCGAAGGCATCGCCACGCCGGAAGACATCGACGCCGGCATGAAGCTCGGCACCAACCAGCCGATCGGTCCGCTGGCGCTGGCCGACATGATCGGGCTGGACGTGTGCCTGGCCGTGATGAACGTCTACATGGCCGAGTTCAACGACAGCAAGTACCGCCCGGCCCCGCTGCTCAAGGAAATGGTGGCCGCCGGCTGGCTGGGCCGCAAGACCGGTCGCGGGGTCTACACCTACTGAGCCTGCCGCCGCCGCCCGGGCGCTGCCCGGCCGTCGTTCATCGGCCCGCCCTTTCGGCGGGCCTTTTTCTTGCGACAGATCAAGGGGCCCTGGCGGCGCTTTTCCACAATGGGCTCATTTGTCACCGAGCAGGAGCCCATCATGAGTGCCGTCCCCGTATCGATCGCCGTTTTTGAGTTTCTTGACGACACCCACCGGGAAATCCAGGCCCAGATCCGCGTGCTCGCCGGGCTGGTGGATGCCATCGAGACCGAGGGCCTGAACCAGGCCAACCGCCGCACCGCGCGGGTTGTGCTCGACTATTTCAATGGCGAGGCGCGCCAGCACCACCTGGACGAAGAAAAGCACATCTTTCCCCCGCTGCTCGGCAGCCAGGACGCGGACGTGGTGCAGGCCACCGAACACCTGATCCAGGACCACGGCTGGCTGGAAGAAAACTGGCTGCAGATCGCGCCTTCGATTGAGGCCGCCATGAACGGCAACCTCTGGTTCGACCCGGCCGAGCTGCGCCACGCGCTCGACGTGTTCGAGGCGCTCTATCTGGACCACATCCTGCTGGAAGAGTCTCTGGCCTACCCCGAGGCGCGCAAACGCCTGGCCGCGCTGGACACCGCCGGCATGGGGCGCGAGATGGCGCGCCGCCGCACCCTTCAGCAGGACGAGGTGCGCCGCGCCGCCTGATGCCCCTGCGCGGGCACTGGCGCGCCCACACCCGTAAGATGCAGATTCCTGCATGCGGGGGAGTCCCCCGGGGTATGTCATGAGCGCATTCGACTTCGACCTTTTTGTGATCGGTGGTGGCAGCGGTGGCGTGCGCGCCGCCCGCATGGCCGCCCAGCGCGGTGCCCGTGTGGCGCTGGCCGAAATGTTGGGCCCCGACGGCCTGGGTGGCACCTGTGTCAACGTGGGCTGCATTCCCAAGAAGCTCTACAGCTATGCCGCGCACTACGCCGCCGCGTTCGAGGAATCGCACGGCTACGGCTGGGAGTTCCCAGCCCCGTTTCCCGCTGCGCAGGGTGCGCTGCCCGGCGCTGTTGCCGGTGGCCCGGCGGATCAGCGCGTCAAACCGGTGCTCGACTGGGCCCGCCTCAAGGCCAACCGCGCCCACGAGATCGCGCGCCTGAACGGCGTGTACGACAACCTGTTGCGGGGTTCCGGCGTGACGGTGCTCAACGGTTTTGCCCGCATCGAAGGGCCGAACACCGTGGGCCTGGCCACGCTGAACGCCGACGGCTCGCCCGGGCACCAGACCTTCACGGCGGCGCATCTGCTCATCGCCACGGGCGGCACACCGCACGTGCCGCATTTCACCGGGCGCGAGTTCGTCATCACCTCGGACGCGGTGTTCGATCTGGAGCCCTTTCCCCGCCGGCTGCTGATCGTCGGCGGTGGCTACATCGCCTGCGAGTTCGCCTCCATCTTCAACGGCCTGGGGGCGGCGGTGACGCAGCTCTACCGCGGCGAGCAGGTGCTGCGCGGCTTCGACGACGAAATCCGCCACTTCGCGGCGGCCGAGATGGTCAAGTCGGGCATCGACCTGCGCCTGAACGCCGACGTGGTGTGCGTGCACCAGACCGACGAAGGCCTGCGGGTCGATCTCGAAGGCGGCAGCCAGGTGCTGGCCGATGCGGTGCTGTACGCCACGGGCCGGGTGCCCAATGTGCAGGGCCTGGGCCTGGACACCGTGGGCGTGGCCCTGGGGGCCAAGGGCGAGGTGCGGGTGGACGAGCACTACCGCACCAACGTGCCTTCCATCTACGCGGTGGGCGACGTCACGGGACGGGTGCAGCTCACCCCGGTGGCACTGGGCGAGGCCATGGTCGTGGTGGACGCCTTGTTCGGCCCCGCCGCCGGCAAGGTGCAGCGCAGCATGGGCTACGACTTCATCCCTACGGCCGTTTTCACGCACCCGAACATCGGCACCGTGGGCCTGACCGAGGCGCAGGCGCGCGAGCGGCATGGCGACATCACGGTGTTCCGCAGCGAATTCAAGGCCTTGCGGCACACGCTGTCGGGCAGCAGCGAGCGCACGCTGATGAAGCTCATCGTCGACACCGCCAGCGACCGCGTGGTCGGCTTGCACATGGTGGGGGCCGAGGCGGGCGAGATCGTGCAAGGGTTTGCCGTGGCGCTCAAGGCGGGGGCGACCAAGGCGGTGTTCGACGCCACCATCGGCATCCACCCCACCGCCGCCGAAGAGTTCGTGACGATGCGCGAACTGGTGCGGCGCTGAAGCCTCAGCCGGCCAGCCAGCCCAGGCCGGCCACCACCAGCAGCGTGTGCAGCCACAGGCCGGGCGCGAGCCAGGCCAGGTAGCGCCAGCCACCCACCAGCCCCGCGGTCAGGCTCTTGCTGGCCGCGTGCACCAGCAGCGCCGCCATGACGGCCCAGACCACGGCCTGCCCGCTGTCCGGCGTGGCCGCTGCGAAGGCGGCCGCCAGGGCCGAATGCAGGTCGGCCAGCGCCGCCACCAGCACGCCCGTGAACAGACCTGCATCGCCCAGCCACTGGCGCAGCAGGTGCACCAGCACCTGCACACCGGCGAGCAGGGCGGCCACGGCCGCTGCGCCCGCCAGGCTGAAAAGGTGGTCGCCCTGGGCCGCGGCCAGGCCCTCGACATGGGGCGAGGCGATCGGAGCTTCTTCCACATGGTGAGGGGCGCCGCCGCGCAGCAGCAGGGTGCCCCAGGCGGCCGCCAGCAGCGCCCCGGCCAGTGCCGGCAGCCAAGTCACTGACAGCCAGGCGGGCTGCACCGCCGAGGCCACCAGCAGCATCTGCAATTGCGTCGACACACAGGACAGCAGCCCGCCGCCGGCCATGAGGCGGGCCTGCCCGGGGTCGTTGCGTGCGGTCAGGCCCAGCGTGGCGATGGTGGCGGTGCTGGACACAAACCCCGAGGCCAGCGCCGAGAGTCCCACCGCCTGGCGGGCGCCGAGCAGCCGGTTGGCGATGTGCGCCACCGATTGCACCGCCAGCAGCAGCACCAGCAGCTGCATCACCACGCGGGGGTTGAAGCTGCCGCCCCAGAGGGCGTGGTCCGGCACCAGCGGCAGGGCCATCAGCACCAGGGCGGCAAGCAGGATGCCGTCGCGCAGTTCACCCGGCCGCAGCCACTGCACGGCCCAGTGGTGCAGGCGCGCCCGCGCCGCGAGCAGGCCGGTCATGGTCACCGCCAGGGCGGCGGCCAGCGGCGCGCTCCAGGTGGCGAGCATGCCCGTCAGGTAGGTCAGCAGCAGCGCGATTTCGGTGGTCACGCCCGGGTCGCCGGAGCGGTCGCGCTGGTAGGCCAGCAGCCCGAGGCCAGCCACGAAGGCGGCTCCCACGGCCATGATGCCCGGCTGCCGGGTGAGCGCTGCCGCGGCGCCCATCAGCCCCGCGAGCGCGAAGGTGCGCATGCCGGCAAACGCCCGGTCCGGCCCGCTGCCCTTGCGCCGCTCGCGCTCCACGCCCACCAGCAGGCCGGCGCCGAGCGCCACGGCCAGGGCGGTGGCGGTGCTGGCGGTGGCGGTGGTGTCGAATGCGGGCATGGGCGTGGATCTCCTGCGCGGGACTTTAGCGCCAGCGCCCGCAGCGGGGCGCAAGTCGTCGCACAATAGCCGCCTGTCTGTCCACCGATGCGTCGCCGGCCCTCGCGCGCGGCGCCTGTTGCCCCACCCATGTCCGCCGAAACGCCCTCCCGCCCGCACACCAGCCTGCCCGAAGGGCGCGAACTGGTGCTCAAAGTCATACCCATGCCTGCCGATTGCAACGCCAACGGCGACATCTTCGGTGGCTGGGTCATGGCGCAGGTGGACCTGGCGGGCTCCGTGCTGCCCGCGCGGTACGTCAATGGCCGCATGGCCACGGTGGCTGTCAACCAGTTCATCTTCAAGCAGCCCGTGCGGGTGGGCGACATCCTGAGCTTCTACGCGCACATCACCCGCCTGGGCAACACCTCCATCACGGTGCAGGTCGAGGTCTTTGCCGAGCGCTTCCGGGCCCAGGGCCAGTACGTCAAGGTGACCGAAGCCAGCCTGACCTACGTGGCCATCGACGACAGTGGCCGGCCCCGGCCGATTCCCCGGGGCGAAGGCATGGTCCTGCCGGACTGACACCCGGGTGCCTGCCCACCCCGGGCTGGCCCGCTTGGCGCAAACGGGGCGATTTCCTATCATGGTGTCCACGGGCCCAGGCTGGCCCGGGAGGTGTGCGGCCATGCGTGTCATCGACGACCTGCCCCCGGTGAAACGGGGTTTCTGGCACCACGCCGGCGTCTCGCCGTGCGCGGTGGAGATCGTGTGCCACCACACGCTGCTCGGCTCCGACGACAGCGACGACCCGCCCGAACTCGCGTTGGACCGGCAGGTGGAGTGTTACTACGTGCGCTACCACACGCCAGAGCCGGTGCCGCCCTGGTTCAACGGGGGCGTGGCGCTGTCGCTGCGCGAAGCGGTGTTTCTGGCCGAACGCCGCCTGGGGCCGGTGGTGTGCTGGGTGGATTAAGGGGCAGGGCCGCCACGCGCCATCGCTGCGCGGGTCGCCGATGCGCAAACCCCGTCATTTCCGCGCGGGCGGGCATTCGCTGGGCATTCTTTCAGGGGGGCAGCCCCTGGCTGGGCGCCCGATGGCCTGGCCAGCGCGCGCGCCAGGCGCTGTAGATGTGGTCGGCCAGGGCTTCGCTGCCGGTCTGGTGCTGCCGGGTGGCGGCGCGCATGGTGTCCGGGTCCTGCACGCTGTCGGGGTGCCGGGCCATGGCCTGGGGGTAGACCGTGCCGGGATGGCCCAGCCAGGCGTCGATCTTGGCGGGGGTGATCTCGATGTGGAACTGCATCGCCAGGTGCGGCCCGATGGCGAACGCCTGGTGCGGGCAGGCCGGTGACGCGGCGATCAGCTCCGCCTGTGGCGGCAGCTGCACGAAGCTGTCGGAGTGCCACTGGTAGACCGTGGCGGTCGGCCCGTCGCCCAGCCAGCGCCGGGCGGCCTCGCTGCGGCCCACCTGCACGGGCAGCCAGCCGATTTCCGGTTGCGGCAGCGTCTGGACCCGCCCGCCCAGTGCGCGTGCCATGAGCTGCCCGCCCAGGCAATGCCCGATCACCGGGATGCCCAGAGCGTCGGCCTCGCGGATCAGGGCTTCGGCCTGCCGCAGCGATGGGCGCTCGTCGTTGGCGCTCCACTCGCCGCCCAGCACGGCCAACGCCCGGTAGCGCGCGACCGAGGCCGGATAGGGCTCGCCCGCCTCGGCGCAGCGCAGGTCCCAGCGCACCCCTTGCCGGTCCAGCCACTCGCCCAGGTAGGCGGGGGTGTCTTCGCGGGTGTGCTGCAGCACCAGCACTTCGGCGGCTGGGGCGTCATCGGGGAAAGGCAGGTCGGCGGCGGTCATCCGCCCCATGATAGGAAGTTTCGTCGCTCCGCATGGGGCCAAAGGTGGCTGGACAGACCGGCACACGGGGGCGGACCATCGGCCGTTCCTGCGCCGGCAGGAACCCGGGGTTTCGGCCTCGGCGTCGCCCGGCCTGGATGCCTGCCTGCGCGGGCATGACGGCACGCAATGCGGATCGGCTGCGCTACCCACACCTGGATGCCCGCCTGCGCGGGCATGACGGGGTGGCGGTGGGTTGGGGGGCTTGGGGCGTCTGGGTTGTCTGGGTTGTCTGGGGGATTCCGCATGCAGGGCGGGGAAGGGGCGCCCAGCCGGCTCAGAAGCGGCCGTGGCGGCCCTGGCCCTGGGCGAAGCGGGTGGCGCCGTCCAGCGCGTCGGGGATGCGGGCCTTGCCGCGTTGCCATTCCTGCTGCAGGGCGTCGCCCAGCGGCAGATCCCACTGCGCGTAGGCGCTCTCGCGGTCGGCCCGCATCGTGGCCTGCGGGAAGGCGGCCAGTTGCCGGGCCAGCGCGATGGCGGCATCGCGCGCCTGCCCGGTGGGGACCACGCGGTTGGCCAGGCCGATGCGCAGCGCCTCGTCGGCGCCGACCTGGCGGCCGGTGAGGATCAGGTCCATCGCGTGGCCCATGCCGATCAGGCGCGGCAGCCGCACCGTGCCGCCATCGATCAGCGGCACGCCGAAGCGGCGGCAGTAGACGCCGAAGTAGGCGTCGGTTTCCATCACGCGCAGATCGCACCACAGCGCCAGTTCCATGCCGCCGGCGACCGCCGCACCGCTGACGGCCGCGATCACGGGCTTGCCCAGGCGCAGGCGCGACGGCCCCATGGGCCCCAGGGCCTGCGGGTCGGCGCTGTCGAAGTCCAGATCGGCCAGCGGTCCGGCTTCGCCGCGGGCGGCCAGGCGGGCGCCGTGCTGCAGGTCCCAGCCGGCGCAGAAGTGGCCATGTGCGCCGTGAAACACCGCGACCCTGGCGTGGGGATCGGCGTCAAAAGCCAGAAACGCCGCATGCAGGGCGCGGGCGGTGTCGCCGTCCACCGCGTTGCGCACGGCGGGGCGGTCGAGGGTGACGACGGTGATGTCGTCGATCTGTTCGGTGTGCACGGGCATGCCGGCATGGTGCTGGCACCTTCGCGACTGCGGCTCGGGGACAACCCCTAGCGCGAGTCTCCGGGTCGACAGCTATAACCCGCTCAGAGGCCGGGGCCGCGCCATTGCGCGGGTGGCAATGACCTTCCCCGCACCCACAGGAGACCACGGCGTGCAACTGCTGCAACTGCTGATCAGCGGTGTGGCCCAGGGCTGTATCTACGGATTGATTGCCCTCGGGTTCGTGCTGATCTACAAGGCGACCGAAACGGTCAGCTTCGCCCAGGGCGACCTCATGATGGTCGGCGCCTTCGGCGGGCTGCTGACGATGACGTTGCTGGGCTTTCCGTTCTGGCTCGCGGTGCCCGCGGCCGTGATCGGCATGGGACTGTTCGGCATCGGGCTGGAGCGCCTGGTGATCCGGCCCATCCTCGGCCAGCCGGCTTTTTCCATCGTGATGCTGACCATCGGCGTGGGCTACGTGCTGCGTGGGGTGATCACCATGATCCCCAACATCGGCACCGACACGCACACCCTGGCCGTGCCTTATGCGGGCGAGGTGCTGCGCCTGGGCGACTTGGTGCTCGCGGTGGAGCAGCTCATGGTGATCGGCGTGACGGCCGCGCTGTGCGTGGCGCTGTTCGCGCTGTTCCGCTACAGCAAGCTGGGCATTGCCATGCAGGCCTCGTCGCAGAACCAGCTGGCAGCCTATTACATGGGCATTCCGGTCAAGCGGCTCAACGGGCTGGTGTGGGGGCTGGCGGCCGGGGTGGCGGCCATCGCCGGGCTGCTGCTGGCGCCCATCACCTTCGTGCACGCCAACATGGGCTTCATCGGGCTGAAGGCCTTTCCGGCCGCGGTGGTCGGCGGCTTCGGCAGCCTGCCGGGCGCGATCGTCGGCGGGCTGGTGATCGGCATCGTCGAAGCGTTGTCGGGGTTTTACCTGCCCGAAGGCGTCAAGGACATCGCGCCCTACATCGTGGTGCTGCTGATGCTGGTGCTCAAGCCCAACGGTCTGTTCGGTGAAAAGCTGCGCAAGAAAGTCTGACCGGAGCCCGCATGCGCTTTATCTTCAAGACCGATTACGACCAGGACATCCGGCTCGCCAAACACGGTGGCCACCGCTTCTGGTATGGCCTGCTGGGGCTGGGCCTGGTGGCCGCGCCCTGGGCCCTGCCCGAGTACTGGCTCGCGCAACTGACCTTCGTGCTGATCTACGCCATCGTCGGCCTGGGCCTGATGCTGCTGGCCGGCTTCACCGGGTTGTTTTCGCTCGGGCACGCGGCTTTTCTGGGCGTGGGCGCCTACACCGAGGCGGTGCTCAGCAACGCGGGCTGGCCGTTCCCGGTGTCCATCGCCTGTGCCGGCCTGCTCTCGGCCGCCGTGGGCATGGTGGTCGGGCTGCCGGCCCTGCGTGTCAAAGGCATCTACCTGGGCATGGCCACGCTGGCCTTCGGTTTCATCGTGGAAGAGGGCATGGCGCGCTGGGAGTCGGTGACCGGTGGCAATTCCGGCCTGCTGGTCAACCCGCCGTCGCTGGGGGGCTGGACGCTGGACACCACCGAGTCGTTCTACTTCCTGTGCCTGGTGCTCGCCGTGGGGGCCACGCTGGCCATCGTCAACCTGCTGCGCGCCCCCACCGGGCGGGCCTTCGTGGCGATCCGCGATTCGGAGATTTCGGCGCAGAGCATGGGCATCCATCTGGCGCGCTACAAGACGCTGAGCTTTGCGTTGTCAGCGGCGCTGGCGGGCATCGGCGGGGCGCTGTATGCGCACAAGATCCAGTTTCTTTCGCCCGAGCAGTTTTCCATCATCCAGTCGATCGACCTGCTGCTGATGGTGGTGATCGGTGGGCTCGGTTCGGTGCACGGTGCCTTCCTGGGCGCGATCTTCCTGATCGTGATGCCGCAGCTCATCGCGCTCGGCAAGGACTACCTGCCCGAAGCCATCGGCCAGTCCACCGGGTTGCAAGGCACGGTGTACGGCCTGGTGCTGATCGCCTTCGTGCTGTTCGAGCCCATGGGCCTGTACGGCCGCTGGCTCAAGGTGCGCACCTGGTTCCAGTTGTTCCCGTTCTACCGCAAGGGCATGTTCAAGCGGCAGAAGTCGTTCCAGAAATCGGACCGCCTGAAATGAAGCACTTCCTGTTGTCTCGGCCCACGCCTGCCGCGTCGTTCCCGCGCAGGCGGGTAGTGCATGGCGGGATGCACGCCCTTCTGGTGGGATCGTGCCTGGATGCCCGCCTGCGCGGGCATGACGGGATCGGGGTGCTACATCGCGGGCCCGGGACGGCGCACCGCGCCCACGCTGCGCTGAATGCCCACGCTGCGCTGAATGCCCGCGCGGGTGGGCACTCGGGGGGCAGCGGGCACCGGGGGCGCCCACGCGCCGGCACCCGCCCTGCCACGGGCCTGGGAGCCTTGACATGACCCACGCACAACCCCAATCGACCGAAGTGCTGCTGTCGGCCAAGCACCTGAGCGTGCGCTTCGGCGGCGTGCTGGCGGTCAACGACGTGAGCTTCGACGTGAAGCGCGGCGAGGTGTTCACGCTCATCGGCCCCAACGGTGCCGGCAAGACGACGGTGTTCAACCTGATCAGCCGCATCTACACGCCCACCAGTGGCGAGATTCAGTACCTGGGCCCGCACGGCTCGCTGCGCCTGACCGAGCAGCCGCCCCACCGCATCGCGGGGCTGGGCATCGCGCGCACCTTCCAGAACATCGAGCTGTTCGAGCACGCCACCGTGCTGCAGAACCTGCTGATCGGCCGGCACACGCACCGCCGCAGCGGCCTGTGGAGCGAGATGCTGTTCACCGGCCGCACGCGCCGCGCCGAGATCGCCGCGCGCGAAAAGGTCGAGCAGGTGATCGACTTCCTCGACCTGCAGCACCACCGCGAATCGCTGGTGGCGGGCCTGCCCTACGGTGTGCGCAAGGTGGTGGAACTGGCGCGCGCGCTGTGCACCGAACCGCGCCTGCTGCTGCTGGACGAACCCTCGTCGGGCCTGAACGTGGAAGAGACCGACGACATGGCCTTCTGGATCAGCGACATCAAGAACGAGCTGGGCATCACCGTGCTGATGGTGGAGCACGACATGGGGCTGGTGTCCAAAGTGTCCGACCGCGTGCTGGCCATGAGCATGGGCGCCGAGCTGGCCACCGGCACGCCGGCCGAAGTGCAGCGCCATCCGGGCGTGGTCGAGGCCTACCTCGGCACGGTGGACGACGTGTCCAGCCTGCGCCGCGAGGCCGGTGGCGCGGTGCGCGAAGGGGTGCGGACATGACGGCGCCCGTGACCGACCACGCCGTGCTCCGGCTGCTCAACGTCGAGAGTGCCTACGGCCCGATCAAGGCGATCCGCGGCGTCAGCCTGCAGGTGCGCCGCGGCGAAATCGCCACCGTGCTGGGCAGCAACGGCGCCGGCAAGACCACCATCCTCAAGACCATCAGCGGCATCATCGACCCGCGCAAGGGCTCGGTGGAGTTCAAGGGCGAGAACATCACCGCGCAGGACCCGGCCTTCATCGTGCAGCAGGGCCTGATGCACGTGCCCGAAGGGCGCGAGGTGTTCCCGCTGCTGAGCGTGCGCGACAACCTGCTCATGGGCGCCTACACGCGCAGCGACCGCGACGGCGTGGCGCGCGACATGGAACTGGTGTTCAGCTACTTCCCCATCCTCAAGGAACGCGCCGCGCAGGACGCCGGCCTGCTCTCGGGCGGGCAGCAGCAGATGCTGGCCATCAGCCGCGCGCTCATGGCCAACCCCGACCTGATCCTGCTCGACGAACCCAGCCTCGGCCTGTCGCCCAAGCTGACCAAGGAAATCTTCGAGATCGTGGTGCGCATCAACCGCGAACGCGGCACCACGCTGCTGCTTGTCGAGCAGAACGCGAGCATGGCGCTCAACGCCGCCGACTACGGCTACGTGCTCGAAAACGGCCGCATCGTGATGGAAGACACCTGTGCCCGCCTGCGCGAGAAGGAGGACATCAAGGAGTTCTACCTGGGCATGAAGGAAGCCGGTGTGCGCGCCGACCGGCGCTGGAAGAAAAAGAAAACCTGGAGATGACCCTGTTATGAGCTACCTCTGGGACCTGGCCCACATCCAGCCGCAGACCGAGAGCGTGCTCGACGGCGACAACCTGGCCGCGATGTTCTGGAACGCGGTCGAGCGGCGCGGCCCCGACGTGTGGCTGCGCCAGAAAGACTATGGCATCTGGTGCAGTTGGCGCTGGACGCAGGTCGGCGACGCGGTGCGCGAGATCGGCCACGGCCTGCTGGCCCTGGGCTTCGGCGGCCGCGAGACCGCCTCCATCCTGTCGAACACCAACATCGAATGGGTGCTGAGCGACCTGGCCGTGCTCAGCGCCCACGGCGTGTCCAACGGCATCTACCCCACCGACGCGGCCGAGCAGGTGCACTACCTCTGCCAGGACTCGCGCACCACGGTGCTGTTCGTGGAAGACGACGAGCAGCTCAACAAGGCGCTGGCCGTGCGCGATCAACTGCCGCTGCTGCGCCACATCATCGTCTTCGACATGGACGGCCTGCGCGACTTCGACGACCCCATGGTCATCAGCCTCGACGCGCTGCGCGCCCGCGGCCGCGAGCACCACCAGGCGCACCCGCAGGCGCTGCGCGAGCGCGTGGCGGCGGTGCAGCCCGACGACCTGGCCATCCTCGTCTACACCTCGGGCACCACCGGCAAACCCAAGGGCGCCATGCACAGCCACCGCGGGCTGGTCTACACCGCTCGCGGCTACAACGCCATCCTGCCGCGCTTCGACAGCGACGAATGCATGTGCTTCCTGCCGCTGTGCCACATCGCCGAACGCATGGGGGGCGAATACTTCTCGCTCTACACCGGCGCCAAGCTCAACTTCGTCGAAAACCCCGAGACCGTGCCGGAGAACGTGCGCGAGATCGCGCCCACGGTGTTCACCGCCGTGCCGCGCGTGTGGGAGAAGTTCTATTCCGGCGTGATGATCGCGCTCAAGGAAGCCGGCGCCGTGCAACAGGCCGCCTACGCCTGGGCCATCGGTGTGGGCCAGCGCGTGGCCGACCACGTGCTCAAGGGCGAGGCGGTGCCGGCGGGACTCAGGCTCCAGTTCCGCGCCGCGCGCCTGCTGGTGCTCGACAACGTGCGCAAGCTCATCGGCATCCACCGCAGCCGCTTCCTCGTGACCGGCGCCGCACCCATTTCGCCCGAACTCGTGCGCTGGTACCTGGCGCTGGGCGTGCCCATGCTGGAAGTCTGGGGCATGACCGAGACCTGCGGGGCGTCCACCGGCGTGCCGGTGCAGCGCATCAAGCCCGGCAGCATCGGCCCGGCCGCCCAGTACAACGAAGTGCGGCTGGACCCGCAGACCAGCGAGATTCTGGTGCGTGGCCCCAACATCTTCATGGGCTACCTCAACCTGCCCGAAAAAACCGCCGAAACCATCGACGCCGACGGCTGGGTGCATACCGGCGACGTGGGCGTGGTCGACGACGAAGGGTTTTTCCGCATCACCGACCGGATGAAAGACATCATCATCACGGCGGGCGGCAAGAACATCACGCCCAGCGAGATCGAGAACGAACTCAAGTTCTCGCCCTACATCACCGACGCCGTGGTCATCGGCGACAAGCGCCCCTACCTCACCGTGATCATCATGATCGACCAGGAGAACGTGGAGAAATACGCGCAGGACAACGACGTGCCCTTCTCCAACTACGCCAGCCTCACGCGCGCGCCCGAAGTGCAGCAGCTCATCCAGGGCGTGATCGACGCCACCAACAAGAAGTTCGCCCGCGTCGAACAGATCAAGACCTTCTGGCTGCTCGACACCCAGCTCACCGCCGAGGACGAAGAGCTCACCCCCACCATGAAGCTCAAGCGCAAGCTCGTGCAGCAGAAATACGCGCCGCAGATCGAGGCCATGTACGGCTGAGGCGCGGCGGCCCGGTTCCCTTCCCGATCCCTCCAAGGAGACACATCATCATGATGAAAGCCCGACTTACCCTGACCGCCGCCGCGCTGGCGCTGTCCGCCGGAGCGGCGATGGCGCAGTCCCAAGGCGTGAGCAAGACCGAGATCACCATCGGCTCGATCCAGGACCTTTCGGGCCCGCTGGCCGGCTTCGGCAAGCAGGTGCGCCTGGGCATGATGCTGCGCGTGGATGAAGCCAACGAGCAGGGCGGCGTCAACGGCCGCAAGCTCAAGCTGCAGGTGGAAGACTCGGGCTACGACCCGCGCAAGGCCGTGCTGGCGGCGCAGAAACTCGTCAACCAGGACAAGATCTTCGCCATGGTCGGCCACATCGGCACCGCCCAGAACATGGCCGCCATGCCCGTGCAGTTCCAGAAGAACGTCATCAACTTCTTCCCGGTGACCGCCGCACGCGAAATGTACGAACCGCTGCACAAGCTCAAGTACTCCTTCGCCGCCACCTACTACGACCAGATGAAGGGCGCCGTGCCCAAGCTGGCCAAGGAAAAAGGCGCCAAGAAGGTGTGCGCGCTGTACCAGGACGACGAATTCGGCCTGGAAGTCTTCCGCGGCGCCGAAGACGGCCTGAAGGCTGCCGGCATGCAGATGGGCGAAGTCACCACCTACAAACGCGGCGCCACCGACTTCGCCTCGCAGGTGCAGAAGCTGGCTTCGGCACAGTGTGACTTCGTCGTGCTCGGCACCATCATCCGCGAGACCATCGGCGCCATCGCCACCGCCCGCCGCCTGGGCTTCAACCCTACCTTCATCGGCTCCAGCGCCGCCTACACCGACCTCATCCACAAACTCGGCGGTGCGCCCATGAACGGCCTGTACGCCACCATGACGGTGCAACACCCGTACCTGGACGAAGCCTCGCAACCCATCCGCTTCTGGGCCAACAAGTACAAGACCAAGTTCAACGAAGACCCGACCGTCTTCTCGGTCTACGGCTACAACGCGGTGGACATATTCATCAAGGCCGCCAGCAAGGCAGGTGCCAACCTCAGCACCGACAGCTTCATCAAGGCGATGGACAGCATGACCGTGCCGCCCGACATCTTCGGCGGCGCCGAGCAGACCTTCTCGGCCACCAAGCGCCTGGGCAGCAACGCCTCGCGCCTGTCGCAGATCCAGGACGGCCGCTGGAAAGTGGTGTCCGACTACGTGAAGAACTGAACCAGAACCCGTTCCTGCTGTCACCCAGGTTCGCCGGACCTGCCCAGGCAGGCCCGGCGCTTCGGCCGCCGCGCTGTGCGCGTGCGGCTTTTTTCTGGGTGGGGAGGGTGGCTTCAGTTTGAGAGCGGTCGTCACACGACCAAGCCTGATCGACTGTTTCCGCCCCGGAGCGGTCCGTCAATTTATTGAGGAACAGTCTTTCGTTCGTCGTGTCACGACTACATCGAAGACCGATTAACTTCAATATCCGTACCGATCGAGACCCAGGCGGCAGTTGACCTAGNTGTTGAGTTGCAATAGGTTGTTCCCGGAGAGCCGGGATGCTGGAGGCTTGTAGCCCAGTGCCGAGTGAGGCCTGCGGGCGTTGTAGTAGGCCAGGAAGGATGGCAGCCAAGCGGTGCGTTCGGCGCTGTTGTTCCAGATGCGGCCAT